>Ga0208788_1000047_pt1 | contig 80637 bp, 151 predicted proteins | sample Wag4_2014_7_11_3_FD_187363 | JGI IMG/M metagenome (GOLD analysis project Ga0208788, IMG submission 187363) | Fresh water mixed with fracking chemicals microbial communities from Ohio, USA - Utica-2 Time Series FC 2014_7_11 (SPAdes) (version 2) ... | reverse complement strand
GTGTAACGAAAGCCCAAGTTTTCATAAAAGTTTATAATGTTAGAATCTTTAGTATTATAAACTATACCGCTAAAATATTCTAGGCCAGTTGTTTCATATTGTTTTCGATCAACAACTATGTAACCATGAGTTATCATCTTAGTTAAACTTTTTTCGGGCATTGCTAAAATTCTAAAACCATTTGGATCGTGTGCAACTAACATGCCGCATTGATCCTCAAAATGAAAATTATTATCAGCTACAGACTCGTCGATTACTAAACCTAAACCTGTTATCTTAGGAGTATCAACGAGCGGAGTCTCCCTCAACAGAATAATACATTGATTTTGTATCCACATACTAGATTCATTAGATGTGTGAACATTACGTTGAACAAACCCTAATCTATTTAAGGACGAGTATATATCTTCTGGATTATTTTCGTATGGATCGAAACTGTATTCGATGAAGCTAAAATTTGACATCAGATTTTAAAGTTAACACTTTCGCCGCAACCGCAACTGCTGGCAGCGAGCGGTGATTGAATATCAATTACACTGCCAGAAATGTCTACTTTCTTATCTACTGTGCTACCAATGAGATAAAGTTCAGAAGTTTTATCTAACCAAAATGTCCAACCATCGTATGCTCGAGAATAATCGCTAGCGTCAATTTCGCTGGGTGTTTTAATTAATTCCCACTTATAACTAAATCCTGCACAGCCGCCGCCACCTAATGCAAGGCGGACGCCTAACGCATTTGCGGATCCGGCAACTTGCTTAAAGTGCTCTTGTGCCGATTCTGTAAATACGATTAGCTCTTTGTTAGGTGAATGTTTTTCTATTTGCATAACACTATTTAACTATAAACCTTTATCGGCCAGCAATAATTTCGTCCACTAGACCGTATGCTAGTGCTTCATCTGCGCTCATAAAATAGTCACGCTCCATGTCTCGGCTAAGGTCCTCAAAAGTCTTGCCGCGGCTGTTATGCTTTACATAAATCTCTGTGAGGTTCTTCTTCATGGCTAGGATTTCGCGTACTTGGATTTCCATGTCTGTGGCTTGGCCGCCCGCGCCGCCCGAAGGTTGGTGAATCATGTGACGTGCATTTGGCAGCATCTTGCGCTTACCTGCGGTACCTGCTTGTGCTAGTAGCGAACCCATACTACATGCCTGGCCCATAACAATAGTGCTTACATCTGGCTTGATGTACTGCATAGTGTCATACATAGCCATGCCAGAGGTTACTACTCCGCCTGGGCTGTTAATATAAAAACTAATATCTGCATCTGGATCTTCTGCTTCTAGGAACAGCAACTGAGCACAAATGCTGTTACTGACTGCATCGTTTACTTCTCCATTGAGAAACACAATGCGTTCTTTGAGCAAGCGGCTATAAATGTCATAGCTGCGTTCACCCTGGCTGGTCTTTTCAATTACATATGGTACAAAGTTCATTGTGTTTCTCCTGTTGTGTTTGCAAGTTCATGCGCTTTATTTAAGATAATTTGTAGTGTGCGTTGTCGTTCTGTGGGCAAGTGACGACTAATTTGTCTTAGATCATAAAATGATAACTTTTTAATTTTTTCTGCCGTTGATCCATTGATAATATCGAGTAGTATTTTTACTACACCTTTAGCAAAATTTGAATCACTGTCGAAGGAAAAGAAAAGTTTATTATCATCAATAGAACACTTAAACCAAGTAGACACTTGGCAACCATAGACAAAATGTTCGGGTGTTCTAATAGAGGGATCAACCGTTAGCTGTTTAGATAACGAGTTAATCCACTCTACAAATTCGCTGTAATCTTTTATATCGTTTATAGTTTCGATATAAGTTTCTAGAGTATTTGTTGACATAATACATTAAGTATAATGCCTTTATTAATGAAAGTCAAGAATTACTTATAAGAAATTACCGACTCAAACTCTGGGCCTTCTGTTAGTGCAGAAATTGTTGCAGGATCAGCATTAATTGCTTTGAATACTTCACCTGCTTCATTTTCAAAATACACTACGTATTTGGCACCATTGTTCCATCCATCCGCAGGATTATCAACTTTGTGGAAGGGACGAAGACCTTCAAAGTCTTCTGGCAGTCCTATCCCATTTGATTCTTCAGGACCAATGTGTACGCCGACAACTAGATCTTCTACGGCAATACCGTGTAGCTTTGCGGCAAATTCTTTTTGTGCTTCTCTATCAGCAACGCTCCATGTTGTTGCGCCTGCTGGATATGTAACTGTCCCCATGGTGAACTCCTAAAATAAGTTATATAAGTGTATTTATCTATTTTTTCACTTATGTATTGTAATCTTTAAATCGTTAATAGTTATATCCTGTAACATTTCCCAAGTCTCATGCCACGACTTCACATGGAACGCTTCAGAGTTAGTACCGGATGCTAGCAATGCATCTGCTAAAGGTTTATCGTTGCCGCCGTCATCCAACCTATCACCAAAGAACCAAACCTTTTGATCTCCGGTATACTTGATTACTTGCCGTTTGTCGCGGCCATTAGGTATAATATCTATACCTGTCTCGCCACCTGCTTGTGCAGATACATCGGGAAAGAGGGTGTTAATCTTTTCTGCTAAGGTTAGACGCTCGCAACTAAATCTATCCCAGTCATAGTAGCGTTTGCGCTGTTCACCAAAAGCGTTACGCCCAACTACACTAAAATTAATCATACTACCGCGATGCTCGATATGATTTCCATATCGTTCTGTGTATGGACTAGATGCTAGTTCTGATTCTAGGAATTCAATTAGATTGTTGCTTGGTTCGAATGTATAGGATTCGATTAATTGCCCTTTATGTAATACATGATTACCTAAGCAATTACAGCAATAGTCAACAGATTCAGTGATAGCTGATCCCAGCTGTTCAACTGTCTTATCGTAATCACTTCCTGTGACTAAAAGAACAGAATGACCCTTATCTTGAACAATGCTCATCCATTCAATGAACCACTGCTCAAAATTTGGGTCAATTCGTTGCCTACTCGGCGTTAATGTGCCGTCTACGTCAAACGCAAAAAACACAGAAGTTACTTACTGCTTTTTAGGTCTTGGCTTCTTAGCTGTAGTAGCCTTAGCTGTAGCAGCCTTAGCCTTACCAACTGCCTTCTTAGCAGTCTTCTTAGCCTTTTCAGCAACAACCTTAACATCAGCTGAATCTAGCTTGCCGTCATTGTTAACATCAGCAACAGCTTTTACGCCAGTAACTGCGTTTTCAACTGCAACCTTAGCATCAGCAACATCAGTCTTACCATCACTGTTTAGGTCCAATGACTTAGCACCTCTATTGAAGTACCATACAGCAACGCCGCCAAGTACAACTATTGCGATTAAAAGTTCGATACCCATTTTAGTCTCCTGTTATGAATGTGTATTACACACGTTATTTATATGATAGTTATAATGTTTCATCAAGCATTCTGAGCTCATCAAATCTAGCGCCGAACAACGGATGAAATAAGTTATAAGGATTCGCACGTTTAAACGCAGATCCTTTAATACGATGCTTAACACTATTAATAATTTGGATATCCTGCTCATTAGCATTTGCTAGGCTTAATCCTTTAATAAGAGTAAACACAGCAATATCAAACTCTAAGTAGCTGAACCCAAATTGATCTTCATCACCATTAGCAATACCTAAGCCGTCTGTAGGTACAGCATAAACAGTACTCTGCGGTACGCCCTGTAACTCTGCCATAGCAGGTACTTCCCAGCTTTTTGTTAAGCTCTGGATAGGAGCAACATCACCTACATCACCATGTAGCGTCCAAAAGCCTGCGGCGAGTTCACTGAAGTTATCGGTGCTAGCAACAAAGCCCTTATACCTACCTGCAAGATTATATAGTGTAATCATACGTAGGCGAGCTCTGATATTACCTTTACGCATTAGTGTAGGTTTATCGTTGTCTGTGAGGTCAGCATTGTCTGTTTGATAAAACCCAACTAAGTTATCATACGCCTGTGTTAAATCAATATGCTTATGGTCTAAGCTCAATGCTTTAATTGCTTCAATACCTCGAGCAGTTTCGTCTGGATTCTGATGGATAGGCAGTGTAACACCAATAACATGATAACCAGCGGCTTTGTACAGACTTGCTGTTAGTGCGCTATCGAGGCCTCCGCTCATACCAATAACTACATTTGTAATTTTATATTTTTCTCTGTAGTTAACTAGCTCTTGAACAATACCGTCACGAACCTTTTCTATTTCGTTATGATAGGTCCCAAAACCAATTAGTTCATTTAGTTTTTCTTTAAAGAAATCAGAAATAACAGGACTTCTATTGTACTTAAAAATTTTATCTATTGTGTTCATTTTAGCTACCTACAGTACTGCTTTCGTATACTGTGTTAAATTGTTTCCCGTTATTAACCTGTATAAAGGTTGTACGCTTGCTTAATTCTTTCAAACTTTTAGCACCTACATATGTACACGTACTACGTACACCACCAAGGATATCTTGAACCACAGGCTCAACCGTGCCGCGATAAGGAATATTAGCTACACGCCCTTCACTGGCCCTGTAAGTCTTGCGGCCGCCGTGTTTGTCCTGTGCCGCAGTAGAACTCATTCCGTAGAAGGTGATTGTGTTGTCGCTGGGGTCAACTTCTCCTCCACCTTCATCACATCCAGCGAGCATTCCTCCAAGCATGACAAAATCGGCGCCTGCTCCAAAAGCCTTGGCAACATCGCCAGGGCAAGTACACCCGCCGTCAGCAATGATATGCCCACCAAGACCGTGTGCAGCATCCGCACATTCGATGACCGCGGACAACTGCGGGTAACCCACGCCAGTCTTAATGCGAGTAGTGCAAACACTGCCTGGGCCAATGCCCACTTTAATAATATCTGCTCCACGTAAAATTAACTCCTCTGTTACGTCAGGCGTTACTACGTTGCCTGCAATAATAGTTACGTGCGGGAAACGTTCTCTAAAACGTGCTACATAGTCGATAAACTTTTCGCTATAGCCATTAGCAACATCGATACAAACGTATTTGATACTGCGACTAAACTTAAGTGTAGCTTCAATACGTTCGCTATCAACATCAGTAATGCCTGTACTAACTGCAATAGCTTTTACTAGGTCATCTTTATATTCACTAGTATTAAGCCATTCGTGAATATCAGCTGGTTGATAACTCTTAGCCAAGCATGTAAACAAGCCCTGCTTTGCCAATGCCAAACTCATATCAAAAGTACCAACACCATCCATATTAGCAGCCATGATGGGGATGCCTGTATAGGTTTGTTGGCTGTTCCTAAATGTATAAGTTCTCTTTAAGTCAACTTCACTTCTACTGCCCATTGTGCTACGCTTAGGGCGAAACAGCACATCACTATAATCGAGTTTTACGTCTCGTTCAATTCGCATATATTAATTTTCTTTGATTCGCTCTAGCGTTAGTTCGCCGTGGAAATATACTTCGTTATCATCAAGTTCCCAACCAAGATTTTCTACGCCTTCGCTCCACTCTTCTTCCCAGGCATCAATGACTTCCTGTAGCTCTTCTTCTGTTACATCGGGAGAAACCGCTAGCCATTCGGTACTGTCACCGTCCCAAAAGCTATCCATTTCTACGTCTAAAATAGTTTCACCGTCTGCTAGGGAATACACATCCAATCCGTCAGCATCGTCGTTCTCTAGATCGATTTCAGGTGCTTCATCAGTGGCGGTAGTAAGATTGACATTACCGCCGCGCCACCAGACACTGTATTGAATTACTTTCCCATCCTTGGTCCAAAATTCGATTTCTTGGATGCTCTTTTTGTAGGCAGGAGCCAATGCCCACACAGCCATCTTATTCGCGCTCCATGGCAGATGCTTCATTGATAAGAGCTACTAGTTCGTCTGCTGAGTTGCACATAATCTTAGCAGTTGCCCAATCGTCGTCTTTGTTACGTCCGCCAATCTCTAGCATGTATCCGTTGTCGTACATGTTAACGGTAAAGTTGTCGTTTACCTTTGAAAGTTTATCTGAAATTTTAGTTACTTTAGCCATAGTGATGATCCTTATTGTAAGATTTATAAATTAAGTATATGCTAGTTAGAACAGTTTGTCAACTGTTATTCGCGGCCCCAATTAATTTTATTCCATAGTCGTTCGTGAAACCAATATAAAAATGTGTTAGCAATCATCTGTATTACAGCAACGCCGGTGCTTATGCCTGCACTGCCTGTAACAAGATATGTAATAGTAAATGTAGATGCACTGCCTGTTATACGCCAGCTGAGCGTTTTTGCAAGACTACGTTTTGACGAATCATTCAAAGTTTACCTTCTTTCCTCATCTGTTCACGAATCTTTGTAGCACTGATGTTGTGAATAGTGTCGTCGAATACTTCTTGCTCAATCTTATAACCTACATCGCGTCCATATGTAATGTTCATGATGTTAGGTACTGGATAGATTCTAAACTTACCTGCGTACTCGTATAATTCTTTTTCAATGTTTGTAGCAATATCATCTTGTTGCCAAGGGTTGCTTTCTGTGATGGGCATGTCACGGATTAGAATAGCAACTTGTCCATGCTTGGCTAGAGCTCGCTCAAACAGCGCACGATGTCCTGGATGGAATGGTTGGAAACGACCTAGCATCTGTGTGGTTGGTAGTTTGGTTTGGAATTCATGATCCTTGATGTCAACAGCTAGCAGTCGAGCCCAGTGTTCTACCCATTCATCAGTCCACCATTCGTCTGCGGCAATTTCCATATCAACATCAACAGGTGCTTCAAACATTTGGTTTGTATCTTCAAAGCGTCCTTCCTTAATAGTGTTCATCCAGATAACATAGTCGCCTCTGAACTCATCGCGTAGTGCTTGAGTCGGACAAACAAAGTCTGCAATACCATAACGACCTTTGGCTACACTCTTTCTAGTAAAGTCCTGCATACGCTTCATTTGTCGAGCTCGTCCCTCGGGACTAAAATCCCAATCGTCAAACTGTTCTCGTACACTGTCAGCATTATACCAATCAGCATTGCCTAGTGTTTCAACTAGTCGCTTGGCCAGAGTTGTTTTACCGGAGCCTGGCAGTCCGCATAATAAAATACGTTTCATGGTTTTACCTTAAGAAAATAATATAAACAATTAACACATACGTTAAGGAATGTGCCATTTGATCCAAACCAAATGCATACCAGTATCTTGTTTCACTGGGTGCGGCCTGCGTCTTAACATTCCAACTGCTCTTAACGTAATCAATGTGATAATGTGCTACTGCATCAAACAAACCAAACAAGATAGCAAATAACCATAAGTTCGGTAAGCAGATAACAACAGCAAGGAATGTTAAAAATCCGTGTATGCTGGCGTGAGAGATGCCACCAGGGCCAGCATACACATGTTTGTCTTTAAACATGAAAGCCCGTTGCAGAAAGAAATCTGCAATGGCATGCTTAACTAATAACAAGGTTATAAGTAAAAGCATTGTTTCCATTTTTACAGATCGCCGGCTTTTCGATTCTCGCTGTAGTGTACATCAAACTGTCCACCTGGATAACGTGCTTCTAGTTTGCGAACATTTTCTGCGATAACATCATTTGGGTCTAAATTCAACGCACGGCAAGCATTAACCCAATACCACATGATGTCTCCTAGTTCACGCTTCATATGGAACACAGTGTCATCATCAATGGGCTTACCTTGGAACAGAATCTTTTTAACAATTTCCTGTAACTCACCTCCTTCACTGCCTAGGCCAATAACCGCGGTCATTAGCAAGGCTGGATTGAATACCGGTGATTCTTGATTGCGTAGTTCTTCAATACGTTTGTGCAAGTAATCGTAATTATCAGATTCTTTACTGGTTACTGCTTGTACAAATTTCATGTACCTGTTTAAATCAACTTGGCTCATATGCTCTCCATGATACTGTGTTGTTAGTGTTAGGTTTAATTAATTCTGCTTGATAGTTTTCAATGTCGGGAATAAAATACATCCAGGCTCGGCCCTGTGTTGTATCTACTTGAGTTCTTTTATAAAATGCAGGATAGCCTTCGATGCGATCTAGGTCATGCATAGTATCTTGATCAACGATCCATACTTCTCCCGAAATATGTGAATTGCCGTTAAGTGTTGTCGCAGGAAATGCACCTAGATCGTATAGACTAAATGAAGAGCTCGATGTAACTGCGGGACCTATAAACTGTACTCCAGTTGCCCAACGATCAAGGCCTCGACAGCTATCTCCCTTCTTGAGAGTGCCGTAAACAAAAACTTTACTTGTTTGCATTTATCTGTTCTTCTAATGCTTTAATGCGTTGATTCATTAATGTGAGTAATCGACTGCTATCTGTGTCTAAAGGAATAGCTTGACTAGTGATAGCCAAACTTTCTAGATCATCAATCCTAGCGTTAAGATCAGCGATGATCTTATCTTTCTCTCGCAAGAAATTAATAAGCTCATTTTTAGTCATTTGTGTTGTACTCTTAACAGCCATATGTTATCCTATCAGCTCTATTTACAAGCAAACAGTATGTGGTGTTACTATTCATGGCTGCTAGAAAATTCAGCCTTAGTGTAATACTCTAACAGTTTACGATCGATTACACCTTTGTCGATCCCGTAGCTCGGCCGTGTAATAAATCGAATTGGAGAATGGCGCCAACTATGATTCTTTAAGAACAAACCGTATAGGCGTCGATGCTCTGGGTTAGAGGGATCAAACTCAACTTCGGGTCGAAGTTTATTTGCTATTACACTTGCTGTTGCCATTTATATCTCCTTTTAAATTAATCCCAAAGATTTTCGTAGTACTTGCCAAAAAGTCTAAAGCCATTACTGATACGCTTCTGGTATGCTTGCATACCTTTCATATCAATCTTGTACGTGTCGTTAGGGCCTTTAACAAGTTGATACAGCTTAGGCTTGCCATTCTCATCAAATTCAGTTACCTTGCTACCCCAATCAGGTTCACCACTTGTAAACTGATCTTGCCAGTTGTCATCTACCTTACTGCGGAAGGCAAAGATCATTTCGTCTAGTACCCACTCCCAGCGTTTGAAGTGCAAGTCATCTACAGCACCACAGTCCTTATCTTTTTCGCTGAGTGCTGGTGCGCTAGTGCTACGCAATTCTTTAGGTACATCCTTGTCATCTACAAAAGGTGAACCATGCTTGGTCTTTTGCAGTTGCTCCAGCATAGGCAAAACGATATATGCTAGAGTATGATCCATACCCCAGGTATCCCAAGGATCAATGCGTACTTGTAACTTACGTTTCTTTTTACTTTCAACCCACAGGAGAAACTTGTAAAGCCAAGTGTTTGGGCGATCGTCTCGTTGACTAAAAGGGTTCTCCGGTGTAGGATCAGGTAGCACACTACCATGTGCAAGCCATTCACCAAAGTTGTGAACCCAATCTGGATTGCTTTCGATGCCCCAATCGTCTTTGACGGGCTTGGCCCAGAAGCATAGTTTTTCTGCTAGCTGATATGGTCCAAACCATCTTGTATATGGGCCTACATTAACTTTCATTTGTTTGTTCCTTTGTAAGTTTACATACTACAATAAAGTGGTCAAACGCTTCACGCACGTTTGGATTCTGCATTAGCTTATCTGCTTCTTCCATCATAACATTAACACCTGCTTGTGCAATATCGTTGATGCTCGAACCGTGTAGTGTAGCAAGCTCATCACCAAACGCTTCTGCAAGTTTCTTCCATGCTGCCTGTTGTGCGGGAGTAATAGGTGTCTTAGCAGGTCGTAGCTCGCTAGCTTTGTTCATTGCCTTACACATAGCCTCTTCGGCTACACGGCCAGCGGCAATCATAGCCGCATAGTTAGGATCAATATTAAATCTGCGACTGGTGCCGCCCGGATAACACATTACTAAATGGTTACCTTTTGGAAAACTGTCCAGTAGCTCGTTGTCATATTCACTTACAGGGATATATCGACGACCAACCTTTTCGTAGTAAATCTTTTTCACATGAAATCCGTTATTACCAGCCATGCTATATTATAGCAAATTATTTAGATATTGTCAACTCTTTTACTGTGGTCTTGATTGTTTCTGCAAAGTTAAGTGCCGCTTGTTTGCTCAACAGCAAGTTATTGCTTTGAATGTGTACACCTTTAGTGAGAATATCCCAAGCGGCACGAATGCGACTATAACCATCAGGCCAATATTGATTAGTGGTCTTTACATAAAAAGTAATTGAAACCGTATCATTCAAATCTTCATCAGCTTCGGTTTCAATCCACATTTCTACTGCATGGTCTGGGTCAGTGCAATCACATTCAATGTGATGAATCTTGGCACCAACCCATTCTTTAGATAGCATAATACCTTCAGCTGGCTTCTGGGCTTTCATTGTTCTTTTCCTTTAAATCGTGTTCTTCAATAGCTTTACGTAGAGCCAGTTCAATGAACTTGTTAAAAGTAATGTCTCGCTCGTGTGCAATCTTCATGTAGGTGAGCAACTCTTCGTCGTCAAAGTCAACTTCAATTGACTCCTTGCCGTCTGTTTCAGTAATGCCAAAGTGTGCGGGTACATCGGTTCCCGCGGCTTGTAGCTCTAGCACTTCTTTTACAAGTAGGCGAGTATACTCTAGGAGTTCATTGTCGTAGCGACTACCCCAATCAACTACATCACCTGGATTCCATTCTTCATCCTCCCACAAGATAAATCCTGCTCGCTTTACTAAGTTCTTTACATTATCGTTCATTTGGCTCTCCAAGCATCAGCAATAAGAACAACAGCAATAACAAGATTTACTACAGCAAGTGTATAGTTGTTGTTAACTAGATTGCTAATACCTGCTAGCAGATTTAATGCCCCGATTGTGTAGCTAATTGTTTTACGATTACGGTCAGTCCATTCAAATAACTTATTCATTATTCAACTCCAAAATGTTGTTTAATCAAATCACCTTGCGTCTTGCCGCCCTCGGCAAGTATCCAATCAACCTGTTCAGCACATTCTTTAATAATCAAGATAGCAAACTTCTCGTGATCAAATTCCGTATATGGATTATAGCACTCTAGTGCAATTTCTTTAATTCGTTCGTTCATATAATACTCAACCAAAATATAAAAAGGGCAATCCAAGGGTGTCCTGTAAATGCTACAAACATAGCCAATATAGTTCCGTAGAATGCCTTATCTGACATCAGGATCCTTTTCATAACATGTTAAACATACTGCATCCGAACGTGGACCCATACAATGATAAACTGCACCATTACAGTACTTGCAAAGAATAAATGCATGAGTGACAATATAACCTTCGCCAGGTGCATACAAAGGATAAAATCCTTCTTCACGTTCAGTGTAGCCAATTAGTTTGCGTTCACGTGGATCCATTCCACCATCTGAGATTAGGTCACTGTAACTCATTATTCAACTCCACATCTGCACAGACCAATACAATGGCCAAAACGCCGCACTGACCAACGCACCAATTAGCATACCTAAATCATTGGCTTGAGGGTTAGTGGAGATGCTAACAAATGCATGTCCGTATGTGTTAACAAACATCAAAAGATAGATCCAGACATATGTCATAACATCATTGAGTAAATCTTTACTTCGTTCGATCATGGCATTGTCTTCCATTCCATAATATCAGGTTTGCCTGCTTCAGCCGCATGTGTGTCACACAATGTTTGGATCCAACCACCACTGCGAGTTGCACCTGGCGCACCACAGGTCTCACAAGTAACAGCACTCATGCTTTCAGCCATACGCTCAATTCCGCTGACAACATCATCGCCGCCGCCATAGTAGAAACGCAGTGTACCAAACTTTTCCTTAACCTGAATAGCAATTACCTGTAAACATACTTCAGGTACTGATCTTAGCTGTGGTTCAGGATCCAACAAATCCTCATCGATGCTCTTTTGTTGCCATTTGCTTAGACGACCGTATGAGCTAAAGTCGCCTTTGATAGCACGACTCAGCGCACGATTGTACACTAGCGCATCATGACGTCGACGACGCGAATGATTGATATGACTCTGAATGTTAGCACACATCTGATCAATAATGTTATACCAACCATCGCCGTGTTCAAATCCCCAACACATGCAAGTATCTCGAGGAGATGAATAACGATTCATAAAAATCTTAGGGTACTTGGCGCACAACTTCTTATCTAGTTCTTCACGCATGTCCTTGTCCTCTTAGTTGAGCTTCTAAGCTCTTAGTTCCAAACGGATTCTTATCATCACCGAAACGACTACTGCCTTCGCTTACTACCATATCCATATCCCAACGACTAGGATAATGTCTAAGCAACGATCTTGCTTTATGTCTAACGTCTGCCGGAACCCTAGGTGTTTTCTTTGGATCACTTAGGTCTCGCAAAAAATCGTATGTATAATTAACAGCTCGTGTTCTTTCACTGGCAATGGTCATATCAAACTCCGAAGTGTTGCTTTACAGCGTCCTTGCATTTACTGATAGTAGCCTTAAATTGATCTCGGTCAAAGGTTGTGTATACATGACTAGTGTTTGTATTCTCAATAGCAATGTAGCATTCGTTTAATAACATTATAGCAAAGTCTTGTGCATTGTCAACACTTATCCACTTACCGCTAGAATCTGTTCCAGCTTGTTTGATTAGTTCTTCTATTTTATTCATTTTCATCTTCATAGTTTACAGGCTGTTGGCCTGCAAGGTATTGGTCGTAACGCTTTTTAATCAAGTGTACCAGTTTGCGATCACGATATGGATATACATCTGGCAGTTTGAGATTTACAACGGGTTTGAGAGTAATACCAATATCCATTAACTTAAGTCTAACTGTAACTTCGTGTTCAGTGTCAGCACATACAATTTCGTCTGCCCATTCAAGCAGTACCTGATCTAGAATATTAAGGGCATAGGTCTCGTCAATGCCCACACTGCGAGTATTGTAATTGTAAGGTTCGGCGGCCAATGTATGAGCAATAGTTGGACTGCGAAGCAATCCGCCACTGCATACAGCTAGTACACGCTTGTACTTGCCCTGATAACGATTGGATGCATTACCGATCCGATCACGTTGCCAATCACTGTTGGGCAGTTGATCATATACTGTTGAGTTCATATTTTAAAGTGTTAGACCAAGGTTAATAAGTGTTACGTTAGAATCTCGCTGTGTGTTACGTGTAAAAACATTTCTGATGCCTATGGTAACACGATTGGTTACTTTATAGCCAAGTTCTGTTTGGTTACGCACATACATGAAGTCGGTATACTCTAGCAACATCTTGTTGATAAACACATACTTCTTGTCATCATAGCGAATCCACAAACTGTTGCGTAGCACAGGCTTAGTGTCAGTATCAGTACGCATCACACCAGCCGATACTTCGTTGCTCACACGTAGAGAGTCAGTACGCAATATCTTGTGGCCATAGCCCACCGCAGCCACAGCATTGTGTTGATTGCTTAGAAAGTGATCGTATTCATACTTAACCACACCTAGTACGTAATTCTTCTTGTCCAGTGCATAGTTGGCTTTGGCTAGACCATAGATGTCGTTCTTACCAACCTTACCTGTTACGTTCTGATAGTCGTGTTCAGCTTCGTACTCCTGACGCCAGCGGCCACTCTCATGAATGTGTTCAACGTTGATGTTAGATGTAATATCTTTTCCGTCAATGATATTAGCACCTAGATTAACTTTGGTTGTACCTGCTTGTGCTGTAGCACTACACAGTGCCAGCAGTGTTGCTAGTAGAGTCTTTTTCATTTTGTTCCTTTAATTTTTTATTGCGAACCCGCCATGGTTCGCGAGTTATCAGTAGATGGTCAAATGCACGTCGAACAATAGCATCCTGTTCTGCTTCTGAGTTTTCGCCATTACCACAGCGGTGGCTATAACTCCAACGACATATGTTGGTAATAAGATCACCTACTACTTCGTGATCCATGACTACTTCTGCGTTCATTTGTATACGGTGTAGCAGTTGCTCATAGACATCAACCTTCTCACGAAGTTCTGCAAGCTCGCCTGCATAGCGTTCAAGTTCAAGATTCATCGTTGGGCTTCCCGTAATGAAATCCCAGTTCATCTTCATAGCCCAGGGGTGCAGTATGAATTAGATACAGCATAAACGCCAGTGCTAGAATGTACACAGCAAGGATTACTTCCCACATGTTGAATTTCCTTATTCAATACGCTAGTATAAGCGATATCACAGACTTTGTCAAGTGATATTTAATCAGCGGTGCCGCTATTACAAGATAATAGCGGCGAAGCCGCCCCGCGGCCGAGTGGGTTCTATACAGCTTTCCAAGTTAGTGTAAAGAAAGCCGCATCCGCACTGTTACCAAAACTATATGTAGCAATCTCATCAGCAATGTACACATCGCTGGTATCCACAATATTAACGCCCGCATAGCTAGCACAGCATTCACGAGCCCAACGATCAGGCTCTGCAAAGTTTGCACAGTCTAAATCACTTAAGTATACTTCTATCACTAAAAACCACCCTTACACTAAAATCTCAAAAAATATGTGCGCCTATTTCAAACGGTTCCCGACATTATGCCATCTTGCCGTTTGAACCACCTACCCCAAGCATATTGTGATATATACACTATATGAACACAATATTAAGCACAATACTAATAACACTTGGCATAGCCGCAGTGGCTGCATACCTACGCCGTGATACTAGTCAAGATCAAAGTAAGCAAAACGCATTCATTGACAGCATCACTGTAGGCTTGAGTAACACTAAACAATAACAGCACTCTGCTTGCCCATACCCTCGCCCCACAGCTTAACACCACGCTTACGAATCATATCCGCACACATCTGTGGACTGGCCTCCCACATATCACGCCAATCCTGTTCAGTAATACCCGGATCGCAGTCCACAGCATATACTTCGTAGAATCGTTGAGCATTGAACCGTGCTCGCAACAGTATAGCATTAATTGTACTGTTAAGAGGACTTGGGCTAGGTGTTTTACCCTCTAGTACAGCAAAAGCATTAACAGTATCCCAATCCTCGTATTGAGTAATAGGAATAACTGCTTCTACCCCTGTGCAATCCCAACTAAACAAATATGCATTCTTAGTCATAATTAATCCCCTGAGTTACCACTCATAGCTAGTATAAAGAACCCTGCATTAGCGGGTGACAGCGTAACAAACGTTTGTTCAGGCCAATTGAGCATGGTTACACCCCAATGATGTCCTAGAAAGCGATTTACAGTGGCAATATTAATACCCCGTAGCTTATAGTTATAGTGAGTTAAGAACCATTGTTCAAAGTTCCTAAACTGACTATCGCTAAGTGTGATCTTGGTTAATTGCATAGTGTTAATACTTTATGTACGCTAAAAGACGGTTCTGTGCAAAGATCTTGAATAACATGCTAAAAGGTGGTTCTACAGTAAGATCTTGAAAAAATTTGATTCCGGTATAGCCAGGCCTACCCGATATTTTTCGTCTACTCGTTTGAACCACCTACCCCACCAGTTTTTTAAGTATTTGAAAAGTTTTGATTATTGTTACGATTCTGCACACACATAGTGTTATACAGCTCTCGGTAGTCGGGCCAACCCTGCTTGCCCTGGGTGTCCTTGTACAGCTTTACGTTGTCACAGTAAGCCTGCTCTGCTCGCAGCTCTTCTTCATAGTCCACACGGCCCGCAAGTCCGGCTAATACTATAAAGGTCACAAAGCCTATGCACACCCAGCGCCAGTTAATGTCGTTGTTCATAAGTACTTGACCAGTTCATAAAGTATATAGTTAACAGCAAACACGCAGGCCATAGCCATCTTAGGGCCACCTACACGTTCAATTAGAGTATAGCCTAAGCGATCTATTTGCTCACCTAACTGTGTGAATAACTGTTTAAGTTTACGCATTACACTAACTCCTTGAAGCCCACTCGGTCTACCATATACTGTGTGCCCTGTGGGTCCTCAATGATATCACCAACACTGATGCTGTGCATCTGACCAAGTCGCGTAATTGATTCTTCTGGGCCACAGTTACCTATGTCAAACACACGGTTTAGGTTAGGAGCAGTGATGGTGCATACAGGCTTGTAGTACTTGGCGTACTCGAGTTTGTAGCCGTCACTGCCCTTGAACATAGTGTCCATGTATGCACGATACTCGGGGAACTCTTCTGCGGCCAGTTCATGACCCAGTGCGTTTACACGATTGTACACACGATCTGAGATCTGGATTTGCAGTACGGTGAACAGCATCATTGCTCCTTATCAAACACTATATGTACATAATAACATCATATGCCCAACTGTCAACCACTAATGGGCATTAGGCAATCTCTTCACCCCACTCGTAGAACGTTACGCTGGGGTCTAGACGCTTCAGCGCACGAGCCGCACCCATCAATTCACGATAGCGGCGGTTAACTTCTGCGCGGGGCAGTTCGCCATCGCAGGTTAGGTTCTCGGGGCTCAGTGCCGCATCAATCATATCAGCAACACGCTGGCGACCCTGTGGTGTCTTGATCTCATACTGCTCGCCATTAAAGAAACTGTTCCAGTGATTCTTCTGGGCTACGAACTGGGTCAATGCACTCATCTTTGGCTCCTTGTTAAACACTATATGTATATAATAGCATCTATGCTCACAGTGTCAACCGGTTTTGGGCACAGTTTTAGGGGTGTTGCATAAAAACAACACTAGCGATTACTGGGGTAATCGTTGTCCCAATCGTCGTCATCTTCTAGATATTCGTCAGGACGCTTGCGATATTTGGTTTCTCGTCGGTCCTGTTGGCGCTCTCGTTCAACACGATTGTATCGAAACGGCGAATCCTGGTCCCACAATTCACGATGGGCGCCAGGCGGTAGTTTAGGCTTTTTCATATTCCTACGATAAGCTAGTGGGGGGAGGGACTCGGGGGAGGTGATCTCCCCCGCCCTGTGGTGCATTAAGCCTCTAGTGCGTCTTCAACAACGTCTGCAAAAGCACTGTCACTGATCTGTTCCATGTCAACAGCTACACCCTTGGGTACAGCAACCTTACTCTTGAACAGCTCAACGCCTGCAAACTTCGCCTCTACGAACGCAGTCGCATCCGCGCGAGTCATGGGCTGGGGCAGCTCTACAAGGTTAATGTCAGTGTGACCTGCACTCTTAAGCACAGCGGTACGTCGCGCTACAGTGCCAGTAGCAACACGCAACTTAACACGACCGTTGAGATTAGAATAACCAGCAATAGTAAACAACTTAGTAGACATAACAATTTCCTCATTACACATTACCGCTTGTTGAACGAGCCCAGCGGCCTAGCTCTTGGGCGTTATGCCCTCAACTCATAATATAGTATAGCACAGTTTAGGGTGTTGTCAAGACCTCTAACACCATTACTTTACCATCTCGATCATAATACTCTACAGCGTAATCCCCACGCTCACCCAGGGGTAGCATGGTCCAAACGCTCAACTTGCGACCGATATCACCGCGCAAGTATCCATATTCACCATTAAGGACTTCTTCACTAGCATACCACTGACCCTCAGCATAGCGGCATACCACAGGGGTTTCCCAGGGCTCGCATACTGCAAAGTCATCCTCACGTACACTATAGTCTAGAATGTACTCACGGGTCACAGGGTTATCATACTCAATAAGCTGAGTAAGAGTAGGGATGCCGCCGCTAGCAATGCGCTGGGCCTGCTTAGGGGTAATGTCCTGCACTATATAAGTGCTACCGCCCTTGAACTTCCAGTGGGGTTGATCCTCGTCACCGTAGTTCTCGCAGTACTGAGTTTGAATTACCAGCTTCATATTAGTCCCTGTTTCCTTACTCTACATATGTAGTATAGCAAATTTTGAGCAGTTGTCAAGCCTTTTTGAGCATCTTTTTTCGGTTTTTTTCACTATATAGATCAATGACTTAGCACTGTATGCGTATACAGTATGTAGTGCAGGGTTTTCGGCGAAAATACTACAGTGTTGACAACCATGCTTAGTGGTGTTACAATTGGCGCGATTTTGACGTCTACAGTGGCGGTTAGCTTAATGGAAGGCGTCAAAAAGGTATTTTTACCAATTTCTCCGAAAATATTTTCCCACGATTAGCACACTATACGTAGCGTATAAGCCATTGATCTACCACTACGTATGTGGGTATAATGCGTTCGCATTATACCTTTAGTGTAATACTTTATAGCTTACTAGCGTAGTTCAGTAGTTCTAGAACATCGTTAGCAGTTTGATGACCCTGTACGTCATCGTCTTTATACGTTACGAAGCTGCCGTCTGGAGCAATAAGAGCTGTTTCCGCACTGGCAGCAATCATTGGGCGTCCCATTTCTTCAAACCCCAAGCTATAGTTGCTACCGTAATTGCCTGGACCAAACTGTACGCTTACCATATAGCCGTTCTCCAGTTTGATTTGAAAACCTTTGTTGTCATTAATACGAAACATATATAATTCCTTTATACTATACGTTGATAGCTTGCACGATAATAGCAGTCTGGGTCGCCCAAATCTTCATTATACTTACGGCAATATTCTTTAGCTTCTTCCTCATTGTCGTACAGCTTGGTGCCCATATCGCGTTGACCGTAACCTCGTTCATACTCAGTCATTGTGACTTTGTACAGTTTCTTAGTTAGTTTGACTTCTGGCATATTAGGGGCTCCTTTCTATTACTGTACTTACAGTATAACATTTTTGAGCAGTTTGTCAAGACATTTTGGGTGCATTTTAGGGATAGAATTGCTAGAGTGGACTCGGGCGCTGTCGCTCGCTACGCTCGCTACTCGCTATAGTGTAATACGGGCCCACCGTTTCTGCTAGGCTCGTAGCTTATAGTTCTATGGCACGTCGGAAGAGTATTTCCTGTCGTGCAAAGGCTTGTACTTCCCAAGGCTGTTCTAAATACGGATAGTCTGTGGGGTAGAACTTGCCCTTCCAACGCTTGCCTTTAGGGGTTAGTTGCAGTGTGCCGTTGGCAAATTGTGCTACGTGTGCTAGCTCGTGTGCTAGTGTAATGCCCAAGTTAACTAGATTGCGAGTGGGTTTGAGCACTACTAAAATCGTATCCAATCCCATAAGAGGGATGGTGGTGCCCTGTTCTTCTAGTTCTCGATCCACTTTGATCATTAGATATTTGCGGCTACGGCTTAGTCCCAACTGAGCTGTGATGCTGGGCAATATGCACTCTATGTAACGCTTGGTTGCGGGTCCTGCTTCAACTTGCCATTGCATATACTTCCTTTATAGTGTTTTGGGAATGTCTTTTACAGCTTCAAAAATTTGTGTAGCACGTCTTAGGTCAAAATTCTTGTGCTTGTACATATAAGCACGTTTGCGTTCTGCTACTTCTAATGCGGCTGCTAGTTTCCATTTTGTATTAAAGTCTGACTGCATTATAATGCGGCTCATGTCCCTTATGTCTAGGCTATACTCTACCCATTTTTCTGTGGCTTTTACACGGTCATAGGGCTGTATAAAGCCCTTGCCTTTAGGGCCCGTGTACTTGTTTACATAGTTAACAGCTTGCATTTCTACACCTTTCTTGCGAATAAGTGTATATTATACAGTGTTTTTTAGCTTAGGTCAAGTCTTCAAATTCCATGTCGATGGCGAAAACCAGCTCATTGAAAGCATCTTGCACAGCATCATTTTCTTCAAAATGCTGGTCCAATAACAGTTGTAACTGTACTAATTTGGTATCTAAATTTCTGCGTACTTCAATCATACTTGCTCCTTAGGCTAAATCAACTACCCATTGCGTTTGGCCGTCATACTGCATGTATTCAGCTCTAGCAGAATCGTTAAGGGTGATTGGATCACTTACAATAGCGTAGGGGCGGTTTTCACTGTCCAAACGCAGACTTTGAACTACTACTTCTCGAGAGCCAAAATCCTCTTGGGTGTCATAGTTAATAAAACGAGCTTGCATGTTAATCCCTTTTTCCTTACTCTATGCTTATATTTTAACAGTTTTGAGCAGGTTGTCAAGGGGTTTTGAGCGGTATTTTTGTTGTATTTTCGCAACTTTTTGGGCTTATAAGCGGTTAAACTCGTAGAAATTTACTTCTAACAATACGCATTCTGAGCTACTGGCCCGTAGTTTGGCAGTGGTCATACCCCTATTGCGTGTAAGGGTATTTTCATAATATACAGTTATTGTATAAGTGTCTCGGTCTTTGGTACTGAACTTGCCCACACTTTTAAGTTGAAAATTCTTTGGATCACTGAAGCGTTCACGGGTGCGCTCAATGAGATTTTGTTCCGTGGATTGCTGACATTGAACAGCATTGGTTGTGGCAAAGCTGGGTGATGCTGTCAGTGCCAATGCTAGTGCTAGTAGGATTTTCTTCATAATTACTCTCTTATTATTACTGCATATAGTATAACAGTTTTAGCTAGCGTTGTCAATGGCTTTTTGAGTACGTATTAATTGGAAATCTTCAGCGTAAATTTTGTGCAGTTCAGCTAATACTTGGGGATTAGAGTTCAAATACACTCGTAGATTATCAATTATATATCGGTGATATCCACTGTTCTCAGCCACATTAGCTTGACGAATCAATGGCTTACGATTTAGATATGTTGCTATTTGTGAGTGTAGATTATTATTTACTGTGAAAATATCCATGCTCTGTGGTGTGACATTTCGGAGAAAATATGCTTGTGGTACAGTATGGCCATCTGGTATTAGGGTATAACTGAAAAATAGTTTCCAGTTGGGTTGATGATTACTATGAAATTCTCTTTTGAAATAATGATTATTACCGCAGTAGGTACCAATACCAGTGATCCATCTTTCTATGGGATCACGTAGTATTACCAAATATCTATCATTTAGATCCGTTTGGGTTTCCGACACAGGATTAAAACTGCGTAGCATCCATGTGTGAGCATTCTTAGGTATAGGCACGTATACAGTTGTACTGTCGAGCCTTAACAAAGTGTGCCAGCCCGGTGTTAGTTTAGTGTAATTGGTGTTGCTGTACATTCTGTGATATTTATTAAAAAAATAGCACCGTTAAGGTGCTATTTTAGTTTAATCCCAATATACGTGTTTACTGTACATTTTTTGTAAATCTCGAGTATCTCTTACAAGATATGCGAATATGCGATATAGTTCAATAAGCAATGCTAAAGCTCGCGCCATGTTTGCTCCTTTCTATAACACATAGTGTAGTATATAAGCTGGTCCAATAACGACTTAGAGGAAACTGCTCACTGAGCTTTTCAGCTAGGGTGAACTTGTCCATAATTAAGCCTTTGGAGTAAACTTCTTAACCCATTCAGTTGTGTTTTTAGCTGTTTCTTGAGTCTTGCCCCAAGTGTAACCAGCCATTGCCATACCAAAAGATTCAAAGTTGTTGAGAGCAGCTTTGGTGTATTCGGTTTGTGTTTCAACAAACTTATTCATATGACCAGCTAGTGCTGCATCGAATACTGTGCTGTCTACGAATTTCTTCTTTGCAGTTTGAACTGCGTCTACGGTTTGATTTAGATAATATGATAACATTTTGGATTCCTTTCCTTAAGCGAATTGTTAAAGTACTGAAAAGATAAAGGCCCATGTAAGTGCTAACATTGATGAAAGCCCTATGAAGTGACCTACTCTACTAACCAGTACCACTTTATCTGCATGTGTCATGTGTTTCTCCTCTTACTGACAGAGTTTTTGTCCTGAATTTCAGCGACAATGTATTTATGCTGCACTGCAATATAAATGTATTTTTATGGCAAGATATCTTATTTGATTCTGATATGCTGATTAGGTTCTTTTAACTGTGTGAGTATAGTACGACTGGCATGTCCTATACTCTTGGCATTATACATTTCAATCCACAAGTGAACAGGTCTAATGGAAGCTAGATCATTATAGTGTTTTTGATTATGTTTGAGTATGTGAATATTTTCTTGAATTAGATGATCTAGATCATCTAAAGGTCTGCTCAATACTTCTTTAATGCTGGCATGCATTGCACGAGCACGTTCAGCTGGGTCATAAATTCTGTCGTAACTTTCATCCCATAGCGCATCAAATGTTTTGAATCCTAGTTCACGCAAACTTTGTAATGCATATTGCCCTGCATGTAGGAAGAATGGCATACCCCACAGTAAAGGTCTCGCAGTCTTTTCTGTGAAGAACACTGTGTTAGCATCTGGAATTTGATCAGTGATCCATTTAATATTTGGACGGCCTTCTGTTTTGCAGTCCCAATTATAGCTTTCCTGCTCAATGTTGGTAATGGTTTCTACAACAATTTCAAATGCGCTGTTGTTATATGTGTCTATTACTTCTTGTTCTTTACGCTTGCCCCACTCAACAGTAACAGCACTAAAGTTATCTGGTTTCACATTACCCTCTGGTAGGCGATTGACTCGTTCAATACCTAAACCTTCGCTGTGAATTATCTCCCAGCTTTCTGGATCGAAGTGCCAGGTGCTGTAACCTTTTTCTAATAACTCTTCGCGGTGTAGGAATTTTAATAATTCTACACGGTCGTAACCTGCTCTGCCATTAAAGGTACAATAATGTTTAGCAGAATTATTAGTTAAGTTTCTTCTAAATTCTAATGGCTTATATTGTTTTAGCGCACTTCTAAAATATCTGTGAAAGAATAATGTGGGTAAATTCTCTACGCTGGCTAGAGTTTCTGCAATATTGTTTGCAGTTCTCCATGTGTCATATGTAGTTTTAATGAAATAGTTTCCGTGAATTAGGTGAAACTGGTTGAAACCAATACCAAATTCATCATTTATTTGTTTAATTGTTCTATGAATTGCAGAAAATACTGTACCTTTGCTATGATCAAATGCTTGCATTATGTGTGCTTCATAGCTATAATCTATAACCCAATCATCAATATCAAACAAATTATGTACTGCACGGATATCGTTGTATAGATTGTCCCAGTTGTATCTTGCGCTGACAGTAAGGAACGCAATCTTCTCAAAAACTGATGCAGTAAAAATATCTCCTTTAGCATCACTTCTGTTGTTAAGAATGTACATGTGTTCCGGCGGCAATAGCTTACCATACTTGAACAGTTTAGGATGTTCTAACTCTACAATACGTTCAACAGTTTTTTCTACTATACGTTCAACAGTTTCGACGGGTTTGGGCTTTGGTGGCAACCATTCCAGAGTAATACCGCTACTACAAAGAAACTGCTCGCCGCTACCCTTGGCTGCTTCGTAACGTTCGCCGTAGTATACTGTACGAATACCACTTTGATGAATTAGTTTAGCGCATTCCATACAGGGCATGTGAGTGCAGAACAATACGGCATCACGTGCGCTCTCAGGGCTTTGTGCTAGTTTAGCAATAGCATTTGCTTCAGCATGAAGCACCTCGGGCTTGGTCTTTAATGCAGTACTACCGTCTTGTTGATAAACTGTATCTTCGCAACAATTGTCCCAACCGCTGGGCATACCATTATAGCCGATGCTGATGATACGACGATCTTTCACAATGATAGCGCCTACTTGGGCGCGGACTGCTGTGCTTAGTTCAGCGAAACGATAAGCTGTATCCATAAAAGCATCTAAGTGCTTTTCTTTCATATATTTCCCCAATCAAATTGCCAACCGCGGTTGGCACCGTGTGCTAGTTTCCTAGCTGGCTTAATATTACCAATGCTAAGATTAATCCATGCGAGATCATCTTCGCTGTCTAGTTTAGCATAAACTCTAGTATGGGTCTTAGTCAGTGTACCTTGTTGCACATGCTCAACTTCAGTCTCATTAACAGTTTCGAGCTCCAGATTTATGCCACTAGTATCAGTCCAATATTTAATATCCTGCTGTAGATTACCTACAGCTTCTTGAAACAGGTCATGCTTTAACCTAAAATCTGCGCTGTTTTCAACACGACGAATATAATCTTTATCTAAGTCTACTAATAATATTTTAGTAGCCATAGGCTCAAAACGCTTTCCAGTAATTAAAGTTCTCTGCACGTTCACGAGTTAGCTTTAGCTGATCGCCGCGGCTGTTGATGTACACAAACTCGCCGGTGTCGCCATTGATGTTGCGTAGATCAGTGGGCTCAAACTGCACTGAGTGATAGTCATCGTTATCGGTATCAGTGTCTAGCTCGTACTCAATTGTAATCACTCGATGGCTCAGCGGATTGCTCTTCCATGTCTTGTCGTAGAGATTGCTTTCCTTGATAGGCTTCTTATCCACTACTAGATCAACTTTGAACTTGCCGCCGCTGTCGTTGTCATATTCAGGCTTGGCATTTAGTAGTTCCATTGCTTCCTGTGGGCTTTCACCGTAGCGGTTCATGTCCTCGACCAGTGCCTTAAGCATGTCAAAGTTGAACTCAGTAAACAGTGCCGCAATCTTGCAGATCTGTGCAATGTACTTCTTCTCACGCAGATTCTCATTACAGTATTCTGTAATAAATTCTGCTGTTAGGCCTTTGAAGTCTAGCATATAGAAGATACGACCAGGACGGTTACGCATATGGCGGTCAATGCGCCACTTGTCGTTGCAGGTAAGCACAAACAGCTTCTTGCTGGGGAACACACCGTCGAGCAGAGTTAGAATGCTTTCCTGTTCTTGGCTGTCGTATACCTTTTCGAACTCATCAAAGAGGATAATGGCGGGTTGATCAATATCTTGGATCAGCTTGTTGAACGCATCACCGTGCCAACTGTTGTTGATGACGATTGTGGGCATACCCTGCTTTGCACCTTCAATGCAAAGGTTCTTAGCCAGCAGAGTCTTACCACTGCCCTTTTCACCAGTAAGCATTACGCCTGTGCTAGCTTCACGATCCATAAAGGTACGCAGAATACGATCTGTGTTGCGTAGTGTATCACCGTAGTAACGATCAAGAGACTTGAAACTCTCGATATGCTCTAGGTATAGGTTGCCAAATTGGTCAGCCTTTACAATAAAATTACCTGGGGGTAGTTGCCGATGAATGTCTAGAGACTCTTCGGTTGCTACACGATAACTACTGCCATTCTTAAGAAAGTACGCCACTTTTTAAATCCTTAAATATGTTTCTATATGTTCATTATATACGAAACAATTAATGTTGTCAATTAGTTTTTACGTTCACGTTTAATATTTTCTGCTCGCCAAACACGTTCGCGTAAGTTACTGCTACTGAAACTATGATCTCTGCCGTTAAAGATCAATTCGATACCGCGGTCTTCACAAATCTTTCTGCCTGTAAAGTTCTGTTTTTCATACTCAATGCCAAGTATGCGTACATCAAGCGGTAAGGTCAAAAGGATATCTTCCAAATCCTTTTCGGTTTGGTAAACCACAATCTCATCCACAAAGCGACATGCACTTACTTGAATCTGCCTCTCCACAATGCTTTGTACTGGAGGATTCTTTGAATCAGGGCGATCAATAGTAGGATCAGTTTGCAGTCCCACAATCAAATAATCGCAATGATTCTTTGCTTCGCTGAGCATAGCAATATGACCAGCGTGAAATAGATCAAAGGTACTGAATGTAATTCCAATAGTTTTGCCTTCGTTTTTTAGTTGTTTAACTTTGTTGAATATCATTGTTACGCTTGCCTCTCACAAGAACTTTAATTACTTCTAGGTCACGCATAGCATCTTCGAGAATAGGATACTGCTTGGCTAATTCTTCCAGTTCCTTTTCTTCCTGCATCTTCTTGCGAGCCCATTCAATAGCTTCTATCATTCCAACATCCAAACTAATATTTGTATATGAATTTGAAGCAACACGCCAGCTTGAACCGTCAAACACTTCAATCATGTTATTGTTGTAGCGCATTTGTCCTGCCGGAATAGCAGTACCGGGTTGCGATGGCTGTAGATAAAATTGAGTAGAGTTGCCGCCTTGTACTACAATACCGGGGCCTCCTGAAATGTTTTGTATCATTGCGAGATTTTTTCTTGAATGAATACTGCGGTTAGTGCTTCTTCTAGGTTGTCATCATCGCGGATGATATAAGTGTTATCACGGTGACGATCAATCTTGCCATTATACTTAGATACTTGTACAATATGCCCGCCAATGGCCTTGTCTAAGCGCAATGTGATACGCTCATCGCTGTGACGGTCTTTGGTAACGTAATCGCGCGACGGTGCCACATCTACTTCATATTCACGTTCAACTTCTCGTAATGCGTTACGCATCTTCTTTGCAAACCATTTCCACATTCTATTTGTTTCCTTTCGTTTGGGTCGCTTAATCTTTGCGCCATTCATATATGCTGTTGCCGGTCCTAAACTTGACATATTCGCTGCCATCCTCGTTAATTTTATCTTCCAGTATTTCTGTAATCACAGTAGTCTGCCACCAATCCTGTGCGGAAAAACTTCGCGCATAGTGACTGCCCACACGCATCACATAGCCAACCTGTGGTCGTGCATTATGCACATATTGCACATCAGCAACCTTGCCGTTCTCGTCATAAGCAGGAACAAGCGCCATACTCATGCCGCCACTGTCGCCGCGCTGGTCCCGTTCTCTGTACATCCAATAAGCCATTATGCAGTTCCCCTTAATCTACGCATCACATAAGCATCATGAGTAAGCCACTCAATATCAAAATGTCCCCAGTGTTCTTCGAATACTGCACGGTAAGCATTTTTCAACCAAATCAGTTCACCTGTGTCACTGCAACGATGGGGCAATAATGCAAACTGCTTACTAAATGTCCAACGTGGCATAAACTGAATATGGATACCGGTATCGTAACAGGCTTCCGGAGGTTCCATTATAGGTTCCTACCAATGGTACGCCAAAAAAATTCTCGTAGTTCTTCGTCAACATTTTTATTGAGGCAAGCCTTTTCATACATCTTATAAATTAGTTCTTTTGTACGTTCTAGGTCGTCCCAACCAACGGGTTGAATATTTCTACGTTCAAGCTCTTCCAGTAGATCCTCATCACTGAAATCGCCCATGTCTACATCTACTTCTACTTCTGTATAAATCGTACGATATGCCATTTTAAAATTTACCTTCCAAAGTTAATGTATTCGATTTCTTTATCGTTGTCTTTTCTAATTACAGCACCCCAAAGGTCACCGCCCTTGCCGCTGCCGCAATCTAGAAAAACTGTTTTACCATTTTGGTGATTAGTAACAACTGTAGGCCGACCTTGAAACTGATCCCAAATAGGTTCTGGGCGTAATGGAGTAGGATCGTGTCCTACAAAAACTGTTACACCTTCAGGAATATAATCAGTCCAGCTGTATACACGTAGCGGATAAATCTGATCTTTCCATTCGTATTGTTTAGAATAATCTGCCATACCATTTCTGAACGTGCTCATAACTTCGTCGCCTAGCTCGCCCTCCCAAAAGCGGGGATGAAAGCCTGCGTGAGCAACAAAGAATGACGTGCCGTTAACATTAAAACTTACAAAGTCGTGCAGCCTGTTGCACAACTCTAGGAATGCTTGCTGAAACTGACGATCATCGTGAAACTGACTGATAGTAATTTTGCTAGGCCAGCCCACAGGGTGATTATTATCAGCAAGCCAACGGCGTACTTTCCATTCGTGGTTGCCCCATACCGCATGAGCTTGTTCGGCAAAGATAAGTTCAAGCATGGCATCAACTACCATATCGCCTTCATTACCATTGTCTACTAGATCACCTACAGCAACTAGTGTTAGATTATTTTCTACAGCATAGTCTACGGCCCTAGCAAACGGGCTATAAACAGCATGAACATCTCCTAGTACTAGATATCCATTCTGTTCGGTTTTTAGTTCCATTTTATACCTATTCTTCTGTATTTTTATATGTTATTCTAACATATTTACTTTAGCTTGTCAATGATAAATATAACTAATGGTAGATTATTTTTTCGTTGGGAGTAAACGTGGCTGAAGTCAAAAATTACGGTTTAAGTGGTGTGCATCGTACACTACAATTGGGTAAGCAAGGTCCTGTTCTTGTAGGTAATGCTGATACGGATAGTTTTACCGTTACGCTACAAGACGCGGCGACGCTAACAACAATGGGCGGTGCTAACGCATCTAGTCCAGAACATTTTATTACCAAAGCACAGCTAGATGTTGTTTACACTGAAGCACAGTTTCTTGCTAATGTAAACTACAATAGTAGCAGTCCAATCCTGCTAGGCAACATCACTGCTGGTACTAAAACAATTATCACTACTTTTGAAGTTGACACAGCATTTGATGGTAATGCAATAATAACAGTTGGTACCGGCGACGACAATAGTTTGCTGATGAGCGACAGTTATGCAGAAATTGAAGTAACAGGCAGTTATCAAACCACAGGTTTATTCGAGTTCGCTAGCGATACTAGCCTAAACATTTATGTTACACAGGGTGGCGCAACAGCAGGTACCGGTAAGATTATAGTAAGTGTAGTTGATGGGCCTGTTGTTAACGGCGGCACTATTAATTACGGTGGGGTTGATACAGGAATTGGCCTAACTGATCTTAGTGTTACAACAGCAAGCCCAAGCGGAAATGGTAGTTTAACATATAACGATACCACGGGTGTGTTTACATTTACACCAGCTGATGTTGGTAGCGGCTCAGGTGGGGGATCAGGTGGCGACCCTGCATATAAAGGCTTTAAGGCTCACTATGGCAGCATGTACAACAACAGTGATGATCCTAACGGTCCAATCAATAAAATCGTAATTTACAAGGATACAGTTACACCTTCCAGTACAATTGATACAGCAACAAATGACGATACATTTACTGTTACAGGTTTAAGCGGCAGCGATGTTGTTGCTATGCTGGTAGTTGTTGGCGAAAATGTTAACCAAACTCCGACAACTGAATTAAAAACCTTTGCAGAATCAATAATTGACAACGTGATACTCAACGGTGGGGTTGAAGGTAGTGTTAACACTATCAGTGATATGAAGCAAGCGTTCTATGATAACTTCAACACATTTAGTGCCACAGTTACAGATAGAAAAGCTAATCTTGAATTCTTCAGTGTTAATAATCAATTCAGTATCAGCCCTCAATACAGCACCGGTGATGGCGCTACATTTAGTGGCATATCCTATAACATGGACAACGATACGCTAGACCTAGGCAGTTGGGGGCAGGGCGCACCTAACACGCATCAAGTCAACGACGTGCATGTGATTCCAGGTAACACCATTCAAGATGCTAATGGCAATTTCCTATTAACACCCGATAACGATATTACAGTAACAATCACTGGCGTTGCTGATGGTTGGATTCAAACTTATACTGTAACGGGTACGCTGCCGAGACCCGCAGTGGTATGGCCTAGTAACAATATTGGCGATGGCGGCAGTGACGAATACGATACAGGTAACTATATCAACACTGACTTAGATACAAATATTAGCTATAACAGTGGTAACGTTGTTACCAGTAGCTCAGCCTTTGGCGGCGGCGATTATGTAGTAACTTACCAAGACAGTATCTTTGGTGTGTTTGCAACTGGTGCTGATATTAATACGTTAGGTACCGCTGGCGGCAGTGGTTTTGACGGGTTTGGTGTTGGTGAAACTGGCTCTCTCTACGGTGCTACTAATGAGTCTGGTGTCGATATTGGTAACTTTGTTTTTAATGGCGATACTTTAGAGCTGTCTGGAACCGGTGGCAATGATATGTACATCAAATCTCCTGATGATTTATTCTTAGATGCGCTAGGGGATGATGTTATTATTAGATCTGACGACGATACAAGAATAAGAGTAGGTTACAATTTTACCAGTGACAGTTATAGTCACGAATACAGATTTAATGATAGCGGTGAATTAGTATTTTACAATAGTACACAGGGCAATGATTACGGTTTCTTACGTATGTTTGACAACAACGATAGCAGACGTACACTATCCTTAGACGGATCGCAAGACATATTCATTAGATCCGGGGGTCAAACCTATACTTGGAAATTTGATAATAGTGGTATAACAACACTACCTGGAAGTGTTACTGCTTCGGGCAACGTTGATACAACATCTGGCTCGTTCAATGCTAGCGGAGAAGTTGTTGCTATTGGTAATATTACCGGATCTACTCTGATATCAACTAATAGTGTTGGTAATGAAGGTGGTGAAATACAATTAGCAAAATCAGCAAACGCAACTATCACAGGTGGTGCTGTTATCGATTCCTATAATGATAGAATAAGAATCTTTGAAGGCGGCGGCAGCTCTAGGGGTGTATATGTTGATCTTTCTAAAGCACCAGCCGATGTAGCTGGTGAGTTAGCATGGAAGGTCACTGCCGTAGTTAATGCTGGCACATATGTTACTATGGACAATCTCAAAGTAGGTGTTACTACCAGTAGTAATCGTGGATTAAGCATAGGTGCTGTGAGCACAAACTTTACTGCTAATATAGGTGCATTCTATAGTGTTTCTGGCGGTGTTAATGGTAGCGCAACTAATAATCAAACCTACACTACCACTGCATCAGCATCGGCATTTGACTGGAATTTTCTAGGTGAAGGTGATACTTCAACTTACAATATATTTGATAAGACTAATAACAGAATGTATCGTGTAACCCTGATGATAGGCCCACTTCACAATGACAACTTTATTTGTATAGAGAGACTATACTAAAAGCCAGCTACTCTAGCTTGCACACCTTTTAACACTTCGTGACATACCTGATTAAATTGATTATCAGGTATGTCATGTAGTTCTCGCATACGATCCACAGCACTGCGAACAGACACTAGAGGATCACTACGTCCGCTCTTGACATGTTTCCATACCATACCACCCTGCTTGAACTCAGCTTCGTTTAGTATGTTATTAACTAGCGTTTCATTCATTATCTTGTATAACCATGATACTTTACTAACATTTCCATAAACTGATCTTCGCCGCCATGAACATTTTCTACCCACTCAGTGGCAGCATTGTCATCTGCATCATCGCTTACATATTTGTAGCATTTAAACGCTACACCGTGTTGTAAGCATACAAATGCTAGAGCATAGCTTTCCATATCAACTAGATTAACACTATCGCCAAAAGGCGCATCATCTAGTTCAGTCGGATCAGTTACAAAGTGATCCTGTGTGCTACAACAAAAGTGTTCGTGGTCTAACCAAGTGTCAACTTCGATCATGTCCTTGTGAGGAAGATTAACTGCACAACTGCGGAAGTCACTTTCAATAAACCTATTAACAGGATAAATGTGTCCTTTGGTTACACCTTTGATGCCTCCGGCGGTGCCGTAGTTTATAACAGTATCGATATGTGGATTGACTGCTAAGTATCGTGATAATGCTGCCGCTGCTCTTACTTTACCTACACCAGTAAACAAGATTGGCCCTCCCCAAAAGGTAGGAAGTTCCATTTCCAATGCTACTACTATAAGTGTAGTGGGATGGATAAATCTAGAGCTCATTAAACAGCCCAGCCAGTCTTCTTTGCACCTGTGAATCCTAAGAACAAATTAGGATCTGGATTCTCGTTTACAAATTCAAACACATGCTTGATGTGTTCGATGTCTTTGTGTGCGCGAACACTGCATACTTCGTTAGCAAAATGTAGTTCTACGCCGCTATCAACTGCTAGCTTCAGTAGTTCGTAACGTCGATCAGCATCGTCTGGTAGGTTAAAGATACTGCACATCACAATAGCATCAATGTTGTAGCCTGTGATATACTTCTCTAGTCCCGGTAACCAGTCTAGGAATTCATTTTCAAACTGATAGTCGTTGATACGAATGCCGTGCTTACCGCAATATTGATCTACAATCGCTCTCTGCATTGGTAGTGGGATAGGACTGCTGAACTTGGTATTCCATCCTGCATAGCTGATCCAACGTTTGCTAGTATCCACTGGACGAGTATCTTCTTCTTCTCCCGGAAAGCGGAAATAACCGCCCGGCACTTTACGACCATAGTAACCACCTTTTACTAGAACACGGCCATCCATACTCCAACGAGTAATTTCTGTATCGTTGTTGAAGTTACCATGAATGTGATGCTGCTGGAACAAGTGGGCCTGGCCTGGTTCTAGTGTAACAGGCCAAGTATGTTTACTGCATTCTTCTTGTAGCTTATCATAACTCCATTGCTCATTATAGCAACTCTGAGTTAGATCATCACTTTCCTTCCAGCCCATAATCTGCATACTGTTATTGCCGTAACAACGAGTAAATGGTGTCCATATAGTGCGTAAGCCAATCCCGTTGCCTACCCAAATGCCTTGGTGGAAAGCCAACAGTCTACCAACCTTAGCTTGGTTTGGGATAACAATACGAATAGTAAAACTGCGCTGAACCATCCACTCGTCATCTACCTGTCCGTCTAGTGCATCACGATAATAAGCATCTGCTCGTGCAATAAACTCAGGAGTATCACACGCACGTTGACAGTGTTTGCCTAGCTCAGAAATTTCTTGTGTAGTTAGTACTTCATGTACAGTTTCTAGGCTTGTGATCTGCGGAAACTTTTGTTTTGCAACACCTAGCCAATACTCTGGCCAATTGTGTTTCGACAAATCATAGTTTAGTGTTTGGTTGTCCCAACGGGGATCGAGTTCGTTTGGATAGCTCATTATTTTTCCTCTGTGTGAAATCCGCTTTGCAGTTGAAAATATTTATTACTCCATAAATAAAACTATGATAAGTCTTGGTTTGATAGAGTTTAAAACAATAGAAGCAGTATGGCGTGAAAAACTATGGCCCGGTAGAACCAGTGCTATAGAAACTCACAGTGCGATGACTTGGCCACATGATAAGAACCCTATCGAATATGATATGGCTATATTCAATTACCCTGCAACATTTTTTGCTGTATACGATAACGACAAATTAATCGGTGTTAACAGCGGGCATAAGACCAAGGATAATTTATATAGAAGCAGGGGTCTGTGGGTTGACCCAAATTACAGAAAACAAGGCATAGCACAATTGCTGTTTGGTTCAACTGAAACACAAGCTAGACTAGAAGGATGTGATGCTGTATGGAGTATTCCAAGAAAAACCGCCCTACCTGCCTATGAGCGTTTTGGCTTTGAGACAGTGGGCGATTTCTTTGGTACTGAAACTTCAGAAGCAAATATCTATGTGATTAAGACTCTTCTTTAGGATTTTCTTTCAACCATTTAATCATTGTTCCAACATCTGATACATAAAATGGGTCGGTTGCTTTATCATCCTCAACACCAGGTTCGACCCACATCATTTCAATAACACCGTCATTAATAATCATACTATAGCGCCAGCTACGATGTCCAAACCCTAAGTTTTCTTTCTTAACTAAGAATCCAATCTTACGACTAAACTCGCCGTTGCCATCCGGAATCGGTTTAACATTACGAATATCTAAACTCTTGAACCAGGCATTCATAACGAAACTATCGTTTACGCTTAAGCAATATACTTCGTCTACACCTAGTTCTCGTAGTGTACGATACTCTGCTTCATAACCTGGAAGGTGTGTGCTACTACATGTAGGTGTGAATGCCCCTGGTAGTGCAAGTAGTGCTACTCGCTTCCCTTTAAACAAATCAACGCTGGTTACATCTTTCCATTCGAATCCGGGTGATTCGTCACTGGGTATTCTGCATCTAAAAGTTACGATAGGTGCTACAATTCTAAATGTTGCCATGTTATTCTTCCTGTGTTCTTGTGTGTGATATTTATTTGAGTAAGTTTATTGCTTCGCTTAGTTTTGAACCTAGTAATTCAATTTCTTCTACGGTATTATAAGGTGCTAGGCTAATTCTAAGTATGCCATTGTTGCTTAGATTGTTTACAAAGGGATGAGCGCATACTCTCCCCGATCTCACTGCAATACCTTTACTTCCTAATATAGTTGCTAGGTCGTAGGGACTATACTTGTTGCTTCTAAAGCTAAAGATATTAGTTACGTCTTTCTGTGAGAATAGTCTATCAAGTTCATCAAGGCTGTTGATATCTTTATTACTAATAAAATGTTCATATAAGTTGAGTTCGATAAGTCTAATTTCATCATAGGTAACATAGTTAATAAATTCTGCTGCCACACCGAACCCTAATATGCCTGCAATATTTTGTGTACCGGGCTCCATACGTTCAATTGAATTTTTAAATAGCGCACTATTAAAATCTAAGTGATCAATTTGGCCGCCGCCATATTGCAAAGGTCTCATGTTTTCAAAACCAAAGCGACAATATAGCGCACCTACACCTGTAGGACCATACATCTTATGTGCGCTGAACACTGCCCATTCAGCCGAATACTTAGTCAAGTCAATTTGTTTGTGTGCAACGCTCTGTGTTATATCTAAGCATACCCTTGTACCTACAGCATGAGCCATGTCGAGCAATGTATGCCATTCTGTATCAAACCCTGTTGCGTTAGAGGTAGTAGTAATACTAAGTACCGATTCAGGGTGCTGTTCGATAATCTTCTGTGCTACTTCTAGGTCAAAGCCTTGACTGCCATCAGTGTAGGCTTTGATAGGAATAACTTTTAGTCTGCCATTATCAATACTGCGGCCTTGTGCTAGCCAAGGAAGAATATTTGAACTATGTTCTGCTCCGGAAATGATAACGACAGGCACATCTTTACACCATTCAGCTACATAGTTTAGACCTTGTGTAGCACCTGATGTAAACATAACCTTATCAGCTTCTACATTTATGAGGCTTGCTACTTGACTGCGAGCAGTAACATAGTCATCAGTAACTAGATGCGACAAAGGATAATCACCTCTGTGACTTGTAGCACGGTTATAATTGTAATAGGTATTCATGCGATCAACTACCCAGCGATGTGTCTGAGTAGTTGCCGCATTGTCTAAATAGACTAAATTAGGATTGTTTTTTAGCGTCGGAAATTCTTCGAGGCTAAAAAAGTTGCCGATCACATTATACCTTCTCTAGGATAATTTGCAAAGGATGTCCGTTGTGTCGGCTGATTACAGTTGCTTCCTGTACCTTCTGCTCACCAATCTCATGATTGTATGTGCCAGCAATAGCTCGACCTTCTTGGTGAATAGTTAAGGTAATGTCTTTGGCCTGATTGATACTCTTGTTAAAGATCTCGATCAACAGATGGATAACAAACTCCATAGGAGTGAAATCGTCGTTGATAAACACCACATTGAATCTATCTGGATAATAGATATCTGCTCGTGTTTTGCTAGACACTTTAGTCTTTACATTACTCTTAGCCATTTAATAATTCCTGTATAATATACTTAGCGGGGGAGAGTTGCCCCTCCCCCTTTTCGTGAACAGCGTTACTTAATTGCAATACGCTTTGGCTTTGCAGCCTCAGGAATATTGCGAACTAAACGAACCTTAAGGATGCCGTCCTTAAGAGCAGCAGATTCAACTTCAACATGTTCAGCTAGTTTGAAGGTGCGAACAAAGTTGCGTTCTGCGATACCTTTGTGTAGGTATTCAACATTAGTGTCAACTTCTTCTGCAAGCACAGCACTCTTGCCTGAAATCTTTAGTTGATTGTTTTCAACAGTAACCTCAATATCCTCTTGAGTAAACCCTGCTACCGCAAGTGTAATTTCATAAATGTCTTCGGCACCTTCTTTTGAGATGCGGGCAACATTGTATGGAGGATAGCCTGTGCTGATAAATGTTGGGTTATCAAACATGTCGTCAAATAGACGATCAAACCCTACTGCTACTTTATATAGTGGACTATTGATTAGGTCCGATGTGATACGTAATTGCTTATTCATTGTATATCTCCTTTATTAAGCAAGATTGTTCTGTAACAATTGCAACACCCATATGGCGTATTGCTTGTTACACATTTATTTATACAACCTAAATGCTGTCTAACTAAAAATAGGTTGCATGTCTTCCATAGAGAACTTTTGGTAAGGTAACTCGTTGAAAGAAAGTTTAAACAGGGCGTAATGAGCTGGTTCGTCAAACAATGCAGTGACCTTTAGTCGTAACGACATCGTATCTAAATCATTATCTATGTTTTTTTCAAAGCTGATTTTTACGCCCTGCTCTTCGGCCCAAGACCATAGCGGCCCAAGTGTATTGTATATAGCATTGTCCACCATGTAGTCGTAGTCACTGCTATCTGCTATTGCACAAGAAATAACAGGTAGTTGCTTGATCATGCGTTCTCAAGTTTTTGCTGTACAATAGCAGCCTTAATGTCATCTACATCAATGACCCTGAACCCTGTAATAGGCTTAACCTTGTCAACCATGTCTACGCCATCCTTCCAGGTAGTGCTAGCAATAAAACATTCTTCTGCAATCTTGTTAACTAGACTAGCAGGAACACAAAGGTTCCCGTAGTCGTTAAGCATAAAATACTTTTTACCTTTTAGATCAATGTTATCCATATTAGCCTACCTGTTCTTGGGCTTGGTTGAGTAAAGTAGGATCTGCTTTGGTAAGCACCTCTAGAAGCATACGCTTCTCTTCTAAGTACAACTTTGCAAAGCCCGGGTCGTGTGCAACAATGCTTCTAGTGTTACTGATTAAGTCAGCAACCTTGATGGTTTGTGCTTCAGCTGGCGCCGCCGCACTATGCTGACGATCCAACGCCTTACGAGTACTACGATTACCATCTTCGGGCTTGCTAACATCAGTTAGCCACAGCACTAGTTCTGCAACCTCAGAACCAAACTCAGCTTCAAGTACATCAAAGGTTACACCAGTGTCTTCTAATACATCGTGCAGTAGAGCAGCCGCAACCATTGCGTCAGTACCGCCTACTGATGCAACTATCTCTGATACTTCGATGGGGTGAACCACATACGGCTCACCGGTGTACTTGCGAGTCTGCCCTACGGCTGCATGGGCCGCAGTAGCAAAAATTCTAGCTCTTTCAACTGTGTTCATCATAGTATTATAATAGCACCATTAGCCACCACTGTCAACCTGAAATGTGTCCCCACATTCAGAGCAGGTGTATTCTGTTAGGCATCGCCCTACTGTACAACTAACATATTTGTGTACACAGGGTTCGCCGCTTTTGTTCAAACGAACTTTACCAGTTCCTCTGCCATACATTTTCTGACCGCCACAGTTACCACATTCGCGTTCTGTTTTATCTTTGTTCCAGCTATACTTTAGTTCATCTGCTGTAAGCGGAACCTTACCACTACCATTGCAAACTGGGCATATGCCTTCCATGACTATCCTTTAAATATATTTTGAGATGATAGAACGAGCTTCCGATAAATCGTTGCCTGCCATCTGTTGTTCAATTAATTCTTCTTTTGCCATTTCCAACAATTCAAATGCGTATAGGATATCGTCGTCCTCTACCTTATTATACCAATCCTGAATTACCTCAGGACTAGCATTAAGTAGAAAGTCTAGATTATCACGGTCCCGTTGATTCATTTACACTCCATGAGGAATCGTTCACCGAGCAAGACCATTAAGCGGGCTTGCTTCTCGTTAGTAGGAATTTGTACAGCCGTACCATTGCGTAGTTCATCTTCCCCAAACAAAGCATTACCTGCTTCTGTAGGAAAGCGACTACCCCAGTCAGCAACCCACTGAGCATCGTACTCAGCATCTGAACCTGAGCACTGGCCAACATAGTAATTGGTGCCTTCGTATTCATCAAATGCTTTTACAATACCGACGTTACCGTGACCAGCACAGAACCAACGTACATCTAAAACTTTCATCAAGCGTCCTCGGCTTCTCGCTGAGCAAGAACAATATCAATCATATCAAACAACGGCTGATCCAACTGCATAGCACCGTGATCGTTTACAAACCAAGTACCATTAATGAACAAGTAGTTATACTCTTCACTGAACTCGCTTACAAACTCTGCTACATTAGGAAAAGTGTTTGCATTAACATCAGTTTCACCGCGGTCGCGACCGTAAAAGGTTGTCCAACCCTCTGACTGAGACTTTGCATACAAAGCCATCAACTCGTCAAAGTCCGGTGCTTCCTCTTTGAGCTCAAACTTGCTGAACGGATGCTGTTCACCGATGCTGGCACCTAGTGAGCTAATACTACCAAAGCCGATGAGCTCACGTACCTTTTCTTCTGTAGTGTAATTCTCAATCAGAATCTTACCGTTGTGCTCTGGGTAACCATCCCAATGACAGTATACCGCAGTAACCGAACCGTCCGTGTTAAGGACACCAATAGTTGAACGAGTAGCCATAATTACTTTTCCTTACTTAAAAAATGTTTATATTCTCTACGAAGCCACCACTTATACTTTTGAAAGTAATCACTAGCAGTATAAGTAGGTAGCTTCCCAGTCCATGCTAGCACTTCTTCAGAGTGCTCCTGCCATATCTCTATTAACCAAGCTCTAAATTTCATACCAGCTCAAGCATGTTACCAGGAACACGCCAGTTAGTAGCAAAGATACCACCATTGAAACTGCTGGGCTGTTCTTTGACAATAATAAACTTGCGATTGATCTTAGTAACTTCGCCAACAACTGTACGGCCTTGACGACCAACGAACTTAACTTGACTGCCCACAGCCATCTCACGCTTGTTAGCCTTGAGGATCTGATTACGACGGTATGTAACAGCCTGTCCAATTGAGCGCAACTGCTCATCATTGAAGTCGCCAAACATAATAGCGGTGTTAACGTCATTAATAGAAAGATTAGTCATTTCAATTATCCTACAAAAGTCCAAAACAGTGTGAGTGGAATAGCATAAGTTAGAACACCATATGCTAACATCTTTAGAGTATCTTTAATCATAAACTCCATGTTCAACTCCTTAATCCAAACGCGAACCTGAGTAAGCGGTAAAGCCATAGCTCTTAAACACAGCCGCCGCCGCATCAGCACCTGCTTCTAGCGTGTCGATGTTCTGTACCATCATCTTAGAAGGGTTCCACATCTGCAAGCCACCGCTATAGCTTTTCTTTATACCACAAGCGGCAAGTGCCTTGCCCAACTTAGTGTTACCTTTAATGCCGTAAATCTCAACCCAAGCAAAGCCACAGGCGTATTGATCCTTGCCACCCAAACGCTCTTGGAAGAACTTAGCGGCCGCAGTCTGAGCTGCCGCTTGGGCTTCTGCAACAATTTGGGGAACCATTTCGGGGGAAACTGCAATAGTCATCTTTAACTCCTTATTTCTCATCCTACATATACATTATAGCAAATTTTGGGCACTTGTCAACCACTTTATGCAATAATTTGGTATGGTTTATCCCATTGCCCAACATTGATGTCCACATAGTAAGCGGTGTTGAAATAGTCCACTTGGGCATCGCTCTCATCGTACCAGTCTGCACTCTTGAGGGCTTTGATTGCCTGCACAAGGAATTCCTTAGCCTTACCTTCGTAGTGTTCGTGAGCCCAGTAAGTGTTAATCTGGATATTATCCCCGCCAAAGTCAATCTTACCGCTTTTGAGATTCAGCACAATTGTACTGTGATTACGAACAGCCAGCGAACCTTTCAAACCATACCGCTTAAGCAGAGGTTTGATCTTCGTTGCAATTTTCGCCTTCTTTTCCTGATTCATGTAAGCCATTTATCGCTCCTTATTTCTCATCCTACATATGTAGTATAACAGATTTTGGGCACTTGTCAACCACTTTTTGGGCACTTTTTTAGGGCTAAAAAGTTGTTTAAAAACAACAACTTAGCTACCCGTAATAAGCAATAAATCGTTGCCAACTAGCTTAAAACTCTCGATAAAAATGTGGTGCTCATCGCCCGAATTGCGAATGCAATTATCAGCGGCTTTATAAAGATCTCGCCAAGTGTTACCATAGACCGCACAATGCTGAGCTTTAGTACCCCAATGATCCTTATAAGTTACAAATACTCCGGAAGGATATGGATGGGGCTGATCTAAATCAGGTGTTTCGTAGATGCTCCAAATTGATTGGGCACCAAGTTCTTCTTTGACTTGACTGAAATATGCATACTTGCGATCAAAATCACCGTTTTCTTGATCATACGCACCTTTAAGTGCATCACGCATTGTTTCCACAAGCTCGCTAACCTTAGGATCGTCTAAACAATCTAAATAATAAAGACTATTGTGAATTGTCTTAAACTCTTCAGCTTTTAGTGTTACATCACAGTTCATATGAGCTCCTAATTTCTAACTATATGTATAGTTTAACATCGTTTGGGCAGTTGTCAACCTCCCAAAATGTTGTTTTTTAGCAACAAAAAAGCCCTTATAAATCAATGACTTACAAGGGCCGCTAAGTTGTTGATTTTATTAGGCTTTTTCTTTATGCCTAATCCAGCGGTGCATTAGCCCCACTTCTCGCCCATACGCTTCGATTTCCCAAGGAGAATCATAATAATCTACTTCATCCTTAATGGGTTTCCAAAGTTCACCTAACCAATAGCTTTGAATCTTTAGGCCACCCTTAGTAGTTAAATGCTTCTTAACGTGCTCATTCTTAGCATATTGTTTCACGTGAATCATTTCGTGTGCAAGGGTTTGGATCATATCATCGATCGTATCCTTGCGTAACTGTACAGTAAAGAAACGACTACGGCTAGTATCATCCTCATTGATACACATGCCTTGGACATCTAACTTGTTTTCGATCTCAATGTCTAGCTCTAGGTTGTCTACCATACGACGGTGCATAAGACAACGTGCAAAAAACTCTGCGGCTTCAGAAAGTTCTGTCTTTAGCTTTTTGCTAGCAGTACCATATACGTTGATTTCCATATTACACCATTGTTAAGTGTTTACAAGTCTTGCGGAAACTATACCCAGGGCAGGTACAAGTAGCACGGCTACCTTCTTTGATCACAGTATAGGTATTGCCCTTAGAACCTTCTATGGTCTTTTCGATACGTTCTACCTTAGGTGGCGGGCTAAACACAACACCTGCTCCGTTAACTTCAACGATGCGTTCACGACGTATGCGTCGAAAAGAAAAGTCCGGGTTGCCAGTAGTAATGCCAATCTCGTCAACGGCAAACCACTTCTCACGCATAATGGTTCCGGTGTAGTAGTTGTACTGTGAACCAACGACACCGGCAGCATACAGATGTCTGCTGGGCCAGAGAATATTCTCAACCTTAATTGTAACAGTATTACCAATCGCTAAAGGATCCATTTTAGGCTCCATATCTATCAATTACTGTTACAGTGTAGCAGAAATACGCGGTTTGTCAACCTTTATTATATCCAATAAAATCAATGACTTACAAGTCAAATGAAAATTTGGAAGCTAATGTTTGAGCGTGATCTAAACTAACGTGGTTACGAGATTGGACTTGTTTGGGATGAACTTTCATAATCTTGCTTTGATCCCAAAATTTAGTGTCCGGGTATTTTGCTTTGATATGATCTAGCGTTTGTCTGAACCCGCCGCAAATTGGGAACACCGTAATATTTTTAATTCTCTTTGATTCAAGTGTTAGGATAATGTTTCGATAGGCTAAAAAGTTAGCTCGCAATAACCAACGGATACTTACACTATCGTAAAATTTATTGCAAAGTTGAGTCATTATATAATCATAACTGCTGGTATCGCCATCGATTAGTTCAAAGCTATCGTACCAATGCGGCATCATATTATAATAGTTAAGTAAAAATTTAACGTCACCTTCGTTATAATATTGAAACTCAAAATTCTTAGGTAAACTTATGCCTTCAATTTTATCCACATTTCTACCATTTGGATGAATGTATTTGAAAATTGGTTTAGGTTCGTCTGTGTACACATCAGACATATGCACAATAGTAGATAATTTTTTTGTTGATTGTTCGCCTTGTGTAATCGAGCCTTCGGCTCTTAGCGCACTAGTGTAATGAATAATAAAACCATCATAACGTTCAACAGGAATATTCTCAAATAGATAGGAAATGTTTACAAGGTTGCCACCCTCAAGTCCAAAGAAGTCTACAGTGTGGCCATTTTGTTCACCCCAGATTTTAGCCCAATGACTATTATCATCATCAACGACAGCATAACTGTCACCTATTACAGCATATCTACTCATGTTACGTTCCAAAAAGAATTTTTAATAAACCGGAGAATAGAATGACACCGATCACCCCGTTCAGAATAATAAGTGCGCGGTCCTTCCACATAAAGCCTACTACAAACCATCCAACAGCACCGATCCAACTGCCTACCATATCAATCCAATGCAGTTCAGGAATACCTGTTGCCCTTACACTCACCGCAAACAATGTAATAATACTTGCAATCCATTTGATATACCAAGTGATATCACCTTTGGGTGTAATACTGTGCGAGCTTTTTAATTGTGCTACTGTAAACTTTCTACCATCTGCTGTTGTAATTATTTCATCATCTGTTAAGGGCACTGTTTTTGTCCTGCTGTTGCTAGTTATTTTTATTGTTTATTAAACCAGATGCTTAGAGCGTATCTACACCCTGATGTAACTTCTGTAACATTATGATAGGTTCCCTTATCGAATACTATCATATCACCTGCATTTAGTTTTGGTTTGAAACGTTCTAAGATAAAATTCCCACCAGTAAAATCATTATTTAATAAAATTATTACTGTTATATCAACAGGATCGAAATGTCTTTTACAAAACTCACCTGCTTCGTATTTCGTTATATACATTTTTCCTGTACTAACAAACTGCTCACCAATAACTTCTTTGCGTATTCTATTTTCTAAAGTTTCATCGACAGGCAAAGCAATACGTTTATCTGTAATATCATTTTTATACCAAGTACCTAATTCAGCTGGTTTTAATTGAACTGTGCATTCATTTAGATCCAGTACTGGTAAACTGTTGATGATCTTATTACATTCATCAACAGTTATAAAGTTTTTAACAGATGAAAAAGCGCCAGAACTCATTTCCATTCCTCACCATCTCTTGCAGTCAAATAAGCAAGAATCAAGCAAAGTGCTACCAACCACGGGTAACTGGGGAACAGCAATATTGCAGCGATTAGAAACAGACAGCCCATTAGTTTTGACTCACAATTGTACGCTGCTCTTGCTGTATGTTATCCGCCTTTAAAAATAGCGCAGGAATTAACTCTGTAACTTGGTGCAATAACAACTCCTTATGGTAGTCAATAAAGAACCAGTCACCTTGTTCGATTGCGATATGCCTACCCCAGCGGTAGATATTACGCAATCCTTGTTCATTATCATTCACGCTAGGTACTACATACCCCAGTTTGATCTTCTCTTCTACCCACCAATCTTCAGCGAGAGAAGGTTTATCGTCATATGCTGAAATTGGTTTGCAGATTGCGGTAGGTAGTCGTTCATAGAAGAACTTACACAGATCGTTGACTAAGGGATTGTTTGTAGGGTATAACATGGATCAGCTTCGGCGCATATTAGCAATCTCAATTGCTTGCTTCTGATCAATAACGGGTACTGCATTGCTTTTATGCATGGTAGCAATACCCTTAATCAGCGTACCTGTGTACATCTGCGGTTCTTTCTTAGCTGTACTATTAGCAGTGCCGAAGCCGTTGCCGCTAGGATACATTTCCTTGTGCTGACGAATGCGATCCATTGTTTCGTCTGACTTTATCTGTAATGGTACAAACTTTGGCCTATCGGTTTTTACACGACCATGCAGTGCATCAATGTATTCTTCAAATGTAGGTTTGGCAATGCCGAGCCGCTTGTTCTGCTTACACTTCTCACGCCAGCCTTCCATCCAACTATTCATCTGTGCCTGTGTAACCTTAGTCTTACGCTTACGATAGTTAGTAGTTGTAAGATACGGACCTACAAGATGCATACTCATTCGGTTTTACCCCATTTAATTTTAAGCCAAATACGTTCGTGAATGTAATAATCAATGCTCAGTAGAATGTGTAGTGCTGTAGCGAATCCTGTAGCTGAACCAATATCACCAGTAAACAAATATGTCCACAGAATAGTGAATAGCCATGCAGTAATTCGATAGCTAATCATTCTTACAATTGTTCTTTTATGTGTTTCCATTACCTAACCTTTCAAATGCTCGAAGTGTTTTGCGCTCTTCATATTCTTTTTGATTGCGCTTCATATCACTATATGATTCATATGCACCACCAATAGTCCAAAGCATAAACAAACCTGTAATAACTTGAAATACAGTGAATGCTGTGTTAGCGTTAATGTATCCGTTAGAAATAAGATATACTATAGAGCCAACAATTAATGCTACGGGTACTAATACTGTTGCACCTACGGCAATACGTTTTAGTTGTAGTAGTACACTATCCTTTGTAACGTTCTGCAAGATATTGATCATGACGTTTCCAAATTCCTTTGTCAATGAATCCCCATTCTCGCACACTTGGCCCGGGGATAAACAGTGTCCAAGTGTCAACTCCTGGCTCTAACTCTACACGATGTAGTGATGTTGAGCGAGCCCAATTAATTGTGCCTGCACCTCTCCAAAACTTGCCTTTGGGTGTATGTTCCCAATAGCCGCCCTTAAGGATGATAGTAATGAACGGCCACGGATGGTCGTGCAAGTCATCGGGGTCACTCTTGTGAAAGTTGTGCAAAAAGATGTTAAATGGGAACCAAGTACGATCTTTTAGAAATAGATAATAACGAGTAAGATACGGGGCATCACTTTCCCGATCTAAGATAACACGTTTGCGTCCAATACGCTCTAAGAGTTTTAGCATCATATTGTAATAATAACGCCTATGTGTATTTTTGTCAACCGTTATAAATTAATCTAACAAGAGCAAAGGTATCGATAGTGGTTAACATTAGATAGTTGGCTAGCATGCCTGTGCTGCCGCGAGTGTATGCACAGTAAGCAAATACTGCACAGTGACTGATGAATAACGGATATAAAATTAGAAAGGGCGGGTTCGGCAATGTTAGTGCCATTACTACTGCACACCCAATACTGGTAAACCAGGCAGTGACTTCTAATACTGTTCGTATCTTATTCTCTGCCCAGTCCTCACGAATGTAATCGACTGTGGAAGTAATTAATGCTTTCATTCAGCTAATGGAAAATACTTCTTAAGTGCTTCCAATTTATCTTCGTACTCAGCAATATGTGCCAGTTCAAGTTCAATTGCAGTCATAATATCTGTGTGATCATGAATTGCAATTGGGTTACTAAGAATGACTTCAACATTCATCTTGTGCTTCTGAATATGTGATTCAAAGTGAGCAGCACTGGCTCTGATTAAATTCTTTCTAAGTAGTTCCATAATATTCTAGCCTTTCAATGTCTTGTTCATTTGTTTCGCTGCCATATTGTATTTCAATAATAACTAAATCGTCTTTGCTTTCGTTGTACAGTTGATGCCACTCACCTACCTTAACAACAAAAATATCATGCTTATAAATGTCAATGAGTGCATAGTTCTTTAGTGGTTCCGGGTCTTTGGAATGTTTTACTACACCCTTGCCACTCTTAACAAACCATACTTCACTGCGCTTGTTATGCTTTTGATAGCTGATACCTTGCCCAGGTTTGACTACAAGCTCTTTGACCTTACAACCTGTTGTGGTATAAAGGTCTGCAAACTTCCCCCATACACGCTCTTCAGTATATGTGGCAATTGCATCGCGTAAGATCCAACTGCTACTATTAGCCTTGTGTTCGCCACCAATGCCAAACTTAAACTCAATGCCTTCGACACGCATTTCAGGAATGTTTTCCTTAGTGCGATCACCACCATTGCAAAATACAACTGTGTCCATAGGATAAAGTTGTTTAACACGTTCGAGCCCATCACAACATGAGTTGTCTTTGTCGTCAAACAAAACAACTCTGTCAACCATACTCATTGCTTCTAAAATAGTCTTGCGTTCTTCTGCAGGAAGAAATGGCTTACCTTTTTTACGAGTAAGCCACTCATCGCTATTAAGTAGTACAACTATTTTACGATTGAATAACTCGTAAGCTGAACGGAACAGATTAATATGACCACTGTGTACAGGGTCAAAGCCGCCACTGACGACTGCTATTTTATCGATTATTTCCATTGCGGCGGCGCATTCTCTGTAATAGTGATTCTTCATCTAGACGCTGGCGTCTTTTACGCTTGCTCTTCATAAACTTTTGATCACCTGAGCGGGTCGCAGTCCACTTACCAGATAACTTCTGGCTAGTTACTTCTTTTTGCCAACGCTTTTTAGCAGCCTCTTTACTGCGCTTGCGCTTAACACTACCCTTCTCAAAGAATTCATGCTTGGCTAAATCTTTTTGCCAATCATTACGTTCTAAGATTTTTTTCATTTTTCTTAGTGCATAATTAACATCACCATTTCGCACTTCAACTTTAGAGCCACGAATATGAGTAGCAATGTCATCACCTTGGCCTTCTGACGCCCGATTATAATCGTTTTTGTTATTCCAATGTTGCTTTTTCATTTAATCCTCTGTAGATCTTATACTCTGTATCTTTGTGATTCTTTCCATCACTGTAGACTAGCGTGGGCACCTTGTCGAGTGATATAGGATAGTTATCAAACACTATCTTAGTCACTCCACTTTTTTGGAGCTCTGGTGCCCTGTACATAATATTCATTACACTATATTCTACAATACTCTTTACGCTACGAGCTCCAAGTTTTTGTTTTATAGCAATTTTAGCAACATCACTATAAAACTTTTCTGTGAATTCTAATTCTAATTTATCAATAGCCAACAATGTTTTAACTTGGTCGACTGAGTTATTCTTAACTGTTAGAACTTGTTTTAATTGAGATTCTGTTAGATTCTCAAGCGAGATTAGAATCGGAAGTCTGCCAACTAGTTCAGGTATTAAGCCATAGTCAATTACATCTTCTGGTAATAGTTTTGACAATAGATTATTTTTAGAATCTGCATCAATAACTGTTGCGTTAAAACCAATTGTGCTAGATTTTTTAAGACGCTTCTCAATGGTCTTATCAACACCAACAAACGCTCCGCCTAAGATAAACAGTACGTTTGATGTATCGAACTCGATGTAGTCGTCGCTGAACTTTTTACTGTTACCAAGTTTAACCTTGATATTTGTTCCTTCAACAAGTCTAAGCAATGCTTGCTGTACGCCTTCGCCGCTCACATCACGAGTAGCAACATTTGATTCGCTGCGTCTAGCTTTTTTATCTACTTCATCAATATAAACGATGCCACGCTGAGCTAAGTCGATATCATAATCTGCTAGTGTAAGCAAACGCTCGATAACACTCTCTACGTCATCACCTACGTAGCCTGCTTCAGTGAGCGTAGTAGCATCTGCAATAGCAAATGGTACATTTAATTTTTTAGCAAGTGTTTTAGCAAACAATGTCTTGCCTGTACCGGTAGGACCAACTAGAAGTATGTTTGACTTTTCTAGTTCAATTTCGTCTTGTTCGGGGTAAAAGATTCTTTTATAATGATTATATGCACTAACAGCAAACAGTTCTTTAGCGTTTTCGTGCCCAACTATATATTCATCTAGAAATTGTTTTATTTCTAGTGGCTGGGGCAAATTTTCTAATGAAAGCTCATCATCATCTTTGACCGGTTTCTCATTAACAATAATATTGTAACTGAGTGTAATACATTCATTGCAAATATAAACGCTTGGGCCAGCGATTAATTTGTCTACAGCTTCGCGATTCTTACCACAAAAGCTACAGCTTAAATTTTTCTTTTCGGTCATTTCTTACCTATGTATCGTTTGTTTGTTGTGTCTGTTTGATCACCGCTTTTAGGTAATGGTACTGCCCAAAAACCTAATCGCTTCTTGACATCAGCTTCCGAAGCCTTTTGTAATAAACCAAAGATTTCTTCTTCTGTTAAGTCCTCTTTATTTAGCACACTCCTGGCCATTAACCTAGCTGCTTCTCGCAAATCTTTTGTAGCAGCACGCTCAACTTCTACAGGAACTTCTTTTTCTACTTCTACAATTTTTTCTATAATTTTAGGCTGAACACTAACTTCTTTTTCTAAGTATCGTATTCTACCTTTTAATGCTGCGTTGTCTTTACTTAGTTGTTCTATCTTAGCAGTGTCTTCGCGAACTACTGGAACTTCTACCTGAACAATTCTCTCTGGTCCAAGTACTTCTCGGATAACTTCCACTTCTTTTATAATTTCGACAGGCTTTTCAACAACCTTCTCAATAGGAACCTCAACTATAACTTCCTTTACAACTTCTTTTGGTTTGCTGTTATTTTCTTTTTTGAGACGGGCGACTTCTTTTTGGAGTTCACTGATCTTTTTTTTTGGACTGTTGTTTCTTCTTCTAAGCTAGCATGTCTATCGTCGACTTCTGGCTCGTCACTAGTTGCCCCAGGCTGTTGTAGTAATATACTGTCTGGGCTGTCTGGTGATCGCTCACCGTTCTGAATGTTGTTACCTTCATCAAGGGTTCCTCCCTGGGATTGGGCTGTGTGTTCAACTGCCCCTGATGTGTCTGTGGTGTTGGCGGAATCATTGAGAGGCTCACTGGATTTATCTCCATGTGGCTTATCTCCTGGTTCTAATTTTTTTCTGTTTAAAGTTTGGTTGGCTGCAATTAATAATGCAACTGCTAACGGATCAAATACTACTACTAGTAATATTATCATCCATCGAACAGCACGTTCCATTAGATTTGCTTCTGGGTTGTCACCGTATATAAGTGCAGCCACGTACTTAATAGGGCCAACTTCGCTTTCAACCTTTTTAAGTTCAACTGCTAATGGCGCACGTTGCTCATTTAGCTTTTGTATTTCTGCTTGTGCTGTGCTGATTTCTGTAACTAGACGCTGACGGTCTCTGCTTTGGCTTCTACGTACCTGTAGCGCACGTTCAGCGCCTTTGGCATCTGTAGTACGACTTAGTGTTTGATTAACCACGTCGTCCATCTGTGCAATAACTTTTTGGTTAGTGTCGATAATCTCACGCTGGTATTTGATCTTTTCGTCAAACAATGCAACTTGCTCAGTGGCGCCGCCTGATACTAAACTTTGATCGCTATGTGCTTTACTTAGGTAACCAAAAATACCTAAGCTAGTAATAAACATTAATAAAGCCACTGCTAATGTTAGATAACTTTTAAGCAGCCATTTTGTTTCTTTCCAGTTACGATAAAGCCAACTAGCAGTAACCAATTTACCTAGCTCTAAGCTGCCGGCCATAACGGCTACAGCCATAGACGCACCATTAAAGATTGCCATAAGACCAGCAATGCTGAAGTAGGCAGCTATTGCTGCAATCAAAAACGAAGTAAGTAATGTAACTATTCCTGATACCATAGTGTTATTTATCGTATTAAAAGACGTTCCTGAACATAAATGAACAATTAAAGCTATAGATAAATATCAAATAAGGTACACACATGCAAAAAATTCGTCTTATAGTACAAGAATATAACAAGTTTAGCAAGCATACGCTAGGCGATGATTATGACTTTAATTGCATTGGCATGAAGCTAACAGAAATGCAAGAGTTCTCTACCGGAAATGTGCGGCAAAACTGGGCCCATGGTAATAAAGTTCAACTCAAACGTTTAATAAATGGTGGCAATGTAGAGCTGTGTTCACATGAGCAAATGTATGCTATAGCAGATGATGTACATAAAACTCCGACATTTTATGTAGTTACTATTTCAGATATTGCTACAATGTTTGAAACTAACTGGGTGTATTGGCTACCAAAAAATACAATCAACTTTTTAAAGGAAACAGGAATACCTATCCTATTAAGTCAACCTGGTGAATTTGGGTTCGAATGGCTCGATACAGACTTTGATAGCGCATGGTACGGCCAGTTAGTGATTAATCTAGACCTCCGATTAAAGTTAGAAGGATTAATAAATCCTATTATTATACATAATATGTCTAAATTATACATGGATTTAGGAGTAGAACAACGTAATGTTGAATCTGTATATTCTAGACAATGGATTGAACATGTCAAGCTACCATCTAATTTATCTAGAGGTTTTTTAACATACAATGATCACTTAGAAAATTTAGAAAACAAAAAAGTTTTCTTTTGTTCTAATCGTGCACCAAGAGAAGCTAGATGTATGTTGATGTTAAGTATGTTACGACACAATACTTTAGACAATGGTTACTTTTCTTTCTTGTGCGAAGCGCCAGCTACAGTAAAACTTGACTCAGATCAAATAAAAGGATACTTTGAATCACTAAAGTATTTCTCTGATACAGCTGATGAAAATTTTATTGAGTATTCAAAATACATAGATGCCGCATTCGAGATGTTGCCTATTGAGTTAGATGAAGATAAACAACTACAACAAGAACATGTTCTTGCTAATAAAAGTATAAACAAATATCGACTAGGATCGTTTTTTGAAATAGTAACTGAAACACACGATTATACCAAAGAAAGTGTTCAAGCAGGTGTGTTAAGTGAAAAAGTATTTTGGCCTATTCTAAATCAAATGCCTTTTATTGTGTTAGGTCATAGAGGAAATACACGGTTGCTTCACGAACTAGGTTTCAAAACATTTGATGAAGATCTTCTAGTTGAATCTCACCCAGGAGATTCTTTAAGCAAGCGTGTAGAATATATTAATCGTGTTATAAAATATTTCTATAACTTAAACAAAGAAGAAAAAGCAGCTTGGTTCAAACAAGATAGTGTTAAAGAAAAGATTATGTATAATTATGACAAGCTAGTTAACACTGATTGGAACCAAGATGAGATAGCAGCATTAAGTGCTGCCTTCAGTAAAGTTATGTATAATCATTAAAATTAGGATACGGATTCACTTTAGAATCTATGACATAAGTCATACTGCCTAACTTCACACCAAAGTACTTTTGCAGTTCTGGTTTAAAATAGTTTACTCTATGGGACTCTGGTTTGATCATAGTGTGCAATTCTTGTGCAGATTTTTCAAGTTCTTCGTTATAAAATTCAGGCAAGTAATCTCGAACATAATGTGCATGTTGGATTATTGTAGGATGCACATCATGGCATCCCATATCATCGAACCAATATCTGTCCTTAGCATAATACGGACCTTCATTAGAAAATTGCCACAACGTTCTACTTACGTCTAAATATTTTTCTATTTCTGTTTCATAAAACGTCACGTCATAATCTGTGATTGAACCATCAAAGAACTCTGAAGGTTGACTAACCTTATAAGGTAATGCTGTTAGTATTTTAAATTTTACTTTTCTAGCTGTTAATAAATCATGAATAGATTTAGCTGCCAACCAAGTGTTCATTACTCCCATCTCATTAGACCAAAACTTTGATTTCCAATCAGGTGTATAATGATCTCCGAAAGCATCATTGAACACACTACCTCTTGGTTGCCATTCTCCACGTATAAAAGTATCATTGCGCCAAGGGCTAGTGAGCATTACTAGTACAGTATCTTCGGGTCTAAAACCACAGATGCTGTCTGCTTCATGTACCATTTGCATGATAGTTCTGTTGCCTGTACCAGGGCCGCCAGAATTAAAATAAGCGTCGGCGTTGTTATGATAAGCAATTAAGTCTGCCCAACTTGGCCATGCAAATGATGTCATACTGCATCCAAAAGAAAAGAATCTATTTTTCTTTTGTTCGGGCCAGTGTGGTGGTCTTGTAGTCATGCTGTATTCTTAATTCCGCCGTTAGTACGGAAGTGATCAGTGATGTGCAATTCAACAGCTACTTCAAAATCATTTATGAACTTTTCAGCAGTAAGTTGATCTTTTGCTGTTATCAATAGCTTTGGAATGTTTGATGTTGTGTCTAAGAAATAATTTGATATCATTGTTTCGCTTTCAAACTTTTCTTTGAAATCGTGTGTATCAAATAGTAATCCTTGAATTCTAACCCTTAGTCCTGCACCATAACGGCCGAGGTAATAAAACTCTTTAGTATCACGGTCATAACGGGCTAGATCGTTTGCTCGCCAATGTACACCATCGGGTCTCACTACAACTGCTGTGCCTCTTTCATCAATGTAGCAATCATATGCATCATTAACCCATTTAAAAGGTTTACTCATATCATCTAAACATGTTATTTCTCTAATAGCAAGAGGTGGTGCTGCTTCTGTTAAACCGTAAATGTCGACAATTTTTTCTACACCTGCGCTTAATAATTTATTAACAAGATTAGGCATTAAGAAATCGCCGCCGGTGGTAACAGTTTTTACATTATGTTGATCAGGGAAATTATACAAGTCTATCATAGTGTAAAAAAATTGTGTATGAGTTACATCTGCAACTTTTTCTTGCCATTCAAAACCTGTTTCTATAAAACTAACTTTCTTAGCTTTAAAGACAGCTGGTAAAATAGCTGTGGTATGTACACCGATGTGGCTCATGCTGTGAGAGAATCCACAATGATCATCTGTTGATATATAATTGTCCATTGCTGTTTTAATGCTATGGCCATCATTGCCTACTGTTGCTTCTATTAAATTAGGAAAACCTGTAGTTGTACCGCTAGTGCTGTTAAATCTTTTTTGAGACTGCTTGAATTCAAATGTTAGATTGTGTGATCGATCGTATGTCTTTGCCGCTGACAAAAACTTTTCTAATTCAATTTCAACTACATCAGGATCATTACTGTAATCAAAGTCTGTTTTAACGGATCCTGCAATAAAAGTAATAGATACACCTCCCTCTATTCTAGGATACTTGATATCTTCCTTAATAGCACCAGGCGACAATTGATCGAACTTATAGTAATTTCTTCCAGATGAGATAATAGCAAGTAATAATGCAACAGTTTGAAATGTTGTACTGCCGGCACCAAAACAAATTGCAATTGGTCTTGGGTCACTTACAGAGTTAATCTTATCTTCCCAATATGAAACGGCTTTTGCTAATTCATCTCGAGTGTGACTACCATTATGGTCGTTAATTATTAGGTCGGGTGATACTGTTAAAATCTTATTTTCCATTTTTCATTCTCGCAAGTCGTGCAAGCGCCAACGTTTTACGTTCAGCGTAACTGGGCATAAAGTCAGGCATTAACGAATGCAACACACTTATAACGCCAGCTTTGAGCAATACTATACCTGCACCAAATGCAAATTTAAAATGAGGTATGTAGGTTGTGTTTCTAATTTTTAGGTGCTTACTCATATCGTTATTTAATAAAAAAGGCTCCCGAAGGAGCCTTTTTCCTGAAGATTAAAATGTTATATTAACCTACTAGAACCTTACAAACACTGTTCATAACGCTAGCGATACGGCCAATGTCTTTAAGCTGATCTAAGCTGTAACCAGCTTCCTTTAGTGTATTGAAATGACTCTTTACACAGAAGTGACACTTGCCCACAATGCTGGCTGCTAGACTGTATGCTTCAAAGTTTTCCTTTGACGTGCCGCCATGTGTAGCAATAGCATTCATACGTAGTCCAGGGCTCATGCCTTTGAATGCGTCATCTACCATTTCGTTGTATGGGTACCAAATGTTGTTTTGAGCCATGATGCTAGCGGCTGTCATTGCTGCATTACGCTCTTGCTCGTTGGCCATGCCACCTAAAATAATGCCAACAATCTTTCCATTGCCTGTGGCAACTGCGGCAGCTAATGCACATCCTTCTGCAACAACTGGATCTAAACTTGAACGTAGTAGAACTCCATCCAAGTTTAGTCTAGTGTCCTTGGCATAGTCAGGCAATGCTGCCTTGAACCCTTCTAGCCAATTCATAATGTGTCACCACCAATAGGACGACTGCATGGGCATAGTTCGCCAGTCTGTAATGCATCTAGTATACGAAGTGTTTCTTCTGGGCTACGACCAACGTCTAGGTTGTTAACAGTAACGTGCTGGATAACGTTGTCTGGGTCAACAACGAATGTAGCACGAAGTGCGGCGCCAGCTGGTGCATAGAAGATGCCTAGCTGATCAGCAAGACTTAGTTCGTCACGAGCAACGTCAGCAAACATCCAACTGTTTGTTTTCTTTAGATCCTCATGAGCTGCACGCCAAGCTAGCTTACAGAACTCATTGTCTGTGCTGCCAACTAATAGTACCGCATCGCGATCAGCAAAGTCGTTGTTGAGCTTGTCGTAGGCTACGATTTCTGTTGGGCAAACAAAAGTAAAGTCCTTTGGATAGAACACAATTACCTTCCATTTACCTTCAAAGCTCTTTTCTGTGATGGTCTCAAAAGCACCATCTGGTGTTAGTGCGCCTGGCTTAACACCTGTTACTGCAAAAGTTTCAATTTTATCACCAACTGTTTTCATTTAGTTTCTCCTTAATGTTTCTGTGCCTTACAATTTGGACAGATCAGTACCAGGTTTTCCTCGGCACTGTTGTGAGTATTGCCATCAGCATAATCAATCGCTAATGGTATTTCCTTTCCGTTATGCGTTCTACTGCCACAGACTTGACAACTATGACCTCTGGCCTCAATGAGATATTTCTTAACCCATTCAGGTACCTGTCTCCACGCTGTAGTTTCAGGATGCTGTTTCCATTCGTTAACTAACGACCTACTGCGATGTTGCTGTTGGCAACTGTTGTTACAGTATTTGTTAGTATAACTGTGTCCTTTAACTGGGTTATTCTTACCACAGTTTAGACAGGTAAAGCAAGCGTTCATAGTGTCCTCTTTGTGTGCAGTAGAGCATATCGTAAAACACTCTATATGTATTTATTGCTCTACAACATTATCAGCAAATAAAGTGGCAAATTTTAGTCAAAAAAATAGGAGCCCGAAGGCTCCTATTGGTGTTTTCTGTTGCTAGGTATTTCCTACCCCGAAGAATCATGCCGCTAGGGCAAGTTCCTCATATGCAAAGTTATCGTTTGCAGTTACTTTGTTTGGCACTTTGCCAGTCAATCAGTCTCGGCATTCCTATTCCACGTCAATCGATCCTATGTCAGGCCCATCATAAAAAAACTGCTACTAGCACAAGCACGATAGCAAATGCAAGTAGCGCACGACCCCAATATTCCTGTTCGCTTTCGCTAGGAATATCTCTTCCGTGGTGCTTGTCAACTATCTTATGCCATTCCGCTAACTCCTCGTCGGAGAGCGTACCTGGAAAATGATAGCCTCTCCAATACAAACGCTCTTCGTCTTGGGTCATAGCAATTTCCTTATGGTGGACCTGCCCGGTACTGCCCCGGGGTCTTGCCGCTTTTATTGTCAGCTGTCAACAACTGATAAAACTATTTATTCATCTACCCTGTTAATATATATGCAACCGTCTTTAACTTCAATATTAAGTGTGTCGCCTGGTTTCCATCCTGTGCTTTCGATAACTTCAGGTGGAAAAGTTAATAGCACGTGATCAGGATCGTCTTGTATATCACTAAACAAGTCTTCTACTAGATAAGTTTTCTTCATAATATTAAGAAATGGTGGGAGATCAGGGTTTCGAACCCCGGACATCCTGCGTGTAAAGCAGGCGCTCTACCCCTGAGCTAATCTCCCGTTTTATATTGCTGTAGATACTTATTACGTTTTGTATTTTTTTTCAAATATCTTGAACCTTGACCCTTAGCAGCGAAGGTATCGGTTTGCGAATGACAAGATGGACACAATAATCTAATGTTAGAAGGTCTATTGTCGTCACTGTTTCCATCTATGTGATCTAGTTGTAAAATCAGTGGCTTACCATTCCAAATTGGACCTTGGCCGCACTCTTCGCAATCATTGCCCCTCTTTTCAACAAAATACTTCTTAAGCGTGGAAGGGTCAGATCTTGTTCCGCTCTCAATGCGCGGCACTGTTTCATTTTTCCATTTATATGCTGCTTGACATGTATTGTTGCAAAACTTATTAGTCTTGCTATGACCCCACTTGCACTCAGCACCACATTCTAAACAATTATATACTTTCATAGGTAGGCCTCCACTAGTATTTAGTATTGGTCTACCAAAATTAGCTATCTTTGCAATAACCGGGCACATAAAAAGTTTTAGGGCTCCCACCTAATCCAGGGTTATATCTCCACCCCTAGTCCCTCGCAGTTGATGCACTATCACCATATGTTACCTACCGTGATCACTCGGTCTATGGGTGTAGAGGGCTTTCGCATTTGGTTGCGGGAGAAGGATTTGAACCTCCGACCTTTAGCTTATGAGGCTAACGAGCTGCCGACTGCTCTATCCCGCGATAATTTACTTATACAAGACCTTCTTGCTGTAGCACGATTACTGACTTTTCGCTAAGATTAATTGTTGTGCTTACATTAAGTTCTAGCAAGCGATCCTGTAGAGTCTGCTTGAGCTTCTTAAGATCGGCTAGGTTTGCCTTAGCTCTGCTAACCTCTTCTTCAGTGAACACACCAGTTTCAACACCGCTGGTGGAACGGTACAGACGTGTCTCGCCAGTCTGCTCACGTAGACGATTTAGACGCCCATCTAGCACAGCAGGTTCTAGCTGAACTGTTGCGCCGGCTAGCTGACTTTGTAGCTGAATACGCTTTTCCAGCTGTGCTACGTCTGCTAGTAACTCTGTGATGCCAGCAGCCGCGTTAGCAATCGCTACACCCTTACGAACAGCGTACAGCACGTCTAGCAGTGATGTCTTGCGTACAATAGTCTTAGTGACTTCGTCGCGTTTGGCTGCGATTACAGAACCTGCGTTCTGGAACTCATCTACTGTAACAGTAGAGGTTACTTCGAGACCTTTGAGTGTTTCGTTGATTGAGTTTTGTAGGGCTGATGCCTTGCGTAGTGTAATGTTCATTTGCCTATTCCTTTTGTTTTGCCATAATAGAAACGGAGAGGGAAAGTGAGTTGCCAACTTAACAATAAACACCGGGATCCATTTCGGAAACCCTACAAACAAGCCGCATAAGAACAATGCACAAAGGCTCGTTTATGTCTAGTCAACAAAACACAAAGTTGTTCTTAATCGAAAGGACTAGAGCACACAAGCAACAAGAGTTTCAAGCTCTTTTGCTGTACGGAGTATGTATAAAACATACAGGTGTGTTGGTTCTCGTCTCTTCCCCAACTCCGGGCAGTTTACTATTGCTAGCATACTGCCAAAACTTATTAGAAGAACACACTGGGTTCATGAACCTCCCGCTTAGTGACGGGCAGTGTGTTCATCTAATAAGTCATCTAACCAAGCCTGAGATTACAGCTTTGAACGAGTGTCTTTGACTTGTACCCTGTCCCTTGCGAGGAAGGTTGAGCCGTTATCCACTAGGTGCCTTGCGACTATCCTAGTAACACTCAGTGCTGCCTTTTTTGGAGAGTGGCGTTTCTCTCGTCGTATGTTGCTATTCGTCCATCTATCTTCCGCTAGCCTTGCGAGCTATTCGACTGCGCTAACAGTCTACGTCTTCTATCCGAACAATCACTTCTGCCTTGCGAGCTTCTGTGAACCCAATTCACTTGCGTGTCAGGTATTAAGCACCTTTCACAACATACCGGATCAGTCTTTCGCTTTTGTTATACAAACTGGGAATTGAACCCAGATTCGACAGTTTAAGAGACTGTTGCCTTACCATTAGGCAATTTGCGAACCTACCAAGATGTGCTGATCCAGTTGCTCCATACCTTGTTAGATACAGAATACAACACACCTCATGCCTTTTGCCTTGCGGGCTACTCAACGGTTTTTCAAGTCTCCCCTCATCGGTTCAACTATCAAACTAGTACTCAGCCCTTCTGCGCGAACAGTCGAACCCTATACCTACCTGTTGATCATCAGCATTCGCGAGTTTGGTTCGATACAGCTAGACCACCACAGCCTATTAGAACTCACCGACTGGCTCTGTTCGTATCCTTTCGGACTTATATCACTCACTTACTGCCTATCGCCAACCATTACAGTGACGAGGGTTGCTTTCGCCTTACGGCGAGTCAACCCTGACCCAGGCTTGCATAAATGGACTCTTGCGAGCGCAGGTGCGTAGGCTTTCCTGCTTTGGCTACATTGCTGTAGTTACCCTAAGGACGTTATGCCGCCCAATTTTTACTTTTCAAAGAACGTTGCTAATTTCTTAGCTTATGTTATCATTATACACGAATTAAAATGTTTGTCAACTACTTTTTTAATTTAATTTGCGATTTCTTATTTCTTCTACGCTGTCTATATCTTCAATGATTTCCAAGTCTCTTGCAATAGATGCAAGTACTTCTGGTGGAAGATCGTCCAAGTCATCTTCAGTTAAGAATGTAGAATTTTCAAACAATGATCCATCTGCGACCATGTCTTGAATTTCCTTAACTAGGTTGTCCAACTCTTCTTGACTGCCTTCAAAGTCATCGAAGCAGCCAGGTTGAAATACAATTTTAATTTCTCGGTCAGTCATTGCTGTTCTCTCTAGTTCAAGTTTTAACTATACACTACTACACCATAGTTGTCAAGTGTTTTTATATGCTATTTTAGATACAGCAATTTTAAACAAACTGTCTTGCTCTGGCCAAGCATATATGTACTGTCCTGCAAAGTCATTGACCAGCAACCAAGTTATGCCTGAAGCTGTATACATGTACGTTTCTGCTGTGTAGCCAGGAATAGACCTGTCAAAGTCTATGGTGCCATCACCGTAGTCCTCACCGTTCTCTCTAATCCAATTGGCAACACTTTGTACTTCCCTATTAGTGTTAGGACCCATACCGCCCAAGTTAGCTACTACATATATCTTGTTAGTAGGCGTAGTAGTCATAGACTTAAACAAGCTACGACCTAACTGTCTAATCTGGTCTTTAATGTTACCAGGCAGTGCCGCTACCTGATGGAAGTCTGGCACTAGGTAACCTGCTTTGCGTAGCGCATGTTCTGCTACAGTAGCCAATGTTGTAGTATTAACTTTAACAGCGGGTACCAAGTCTGGAGGTTGGGGCTCTACACCACCAAAGATTTCTCGCTCAATTGGCACTTGCACAGTTCTAACTTCTACCTGACAACTGGCCTCATAGCTGGGCAGGTCTGCATCTAGCTCTATGTCTAGAATCCTATCCATCATGTCTAGCATAGCCTGTGTAGGTCTAATTTTGCTAGTGGCATCCAATGTCTTAGCAAAGCTAGCTGTTTTAATTTTTTGCGTAGGCTTAGCCTTAGGCTCAGCTTCGGGCTTTGCTTTAGCTTTGGTATGTTTGGCAACAGGTTGATCTGCCTTAGCCTTAAAAATGTTATTAAGGTCTAAGTCTATCTTAGTTTGCGTTTGTGTTTTCTTTGTTGCCATGTTATCACCATGAAGGTAGCTTTTTCATTTTAGCAGTAAGTTTGAGACCAACTGTCTTTAATGCTTCTCTACGCATCTTATCTCGTGCCTTACGACCTTCGCTAGTTCTGTTATTTGTACCAAGGATCTCTCTGCTGTACATTGTCCAGCTTACTGCATGTGTTGCAATTAAAGACTCCTGCTCCGGCCATCTTGCCTTCTTAATAAACATAGCGTATTCTTGGCTACTGCGCGGACCCAATGCCATCTGAGGTTCTACTAGGTCCCATTTCTTATCCATTACGTCCTTACAGAAGCCTGTTAGGCCTCCTGGATAGCTCTTAATCTTTTTAACGTGCTTAACGTTAATGCCTGTAGTATCCAAAACATATTTGACCATGTCATAGATTCTGTCGTGCTCACGTTGTGCTTCCTGTTGCTTAGTTAGGTATTCTCTATACAGTTGGTCCTGCTGTTTTAGAATTTTACCAATAATAGGATGCTGTTCAAATTTCTCTTGCTCTAAAAAATTTATAGCCCTGTCTCTGGCATCCATTATTACAATTCTGCCAGCATAGTTATTTCTAATTTGGTATTGGTACTTGCTACCATTGCGGTCTCGCCAAACATACAGCTCGCCATCATTTTTATACATTTTAAAGGTGTCAGCATTAGTGGTACACCACTTTGTACCTGCACCTAAATGTCTTGCTGCCGCGGCTGTTTGCGGGCTTGCTAACTGTCCAAAGGGACCATTGTACAATATCTTAGTGCCTTTAATAATTGGAAAGGCACCTTTTTCTTTTACTGTTTTAGTTACCAGTACTTCCTTAATCTCAGGATTAAGAATCCGGTCAATAGTCTCATCTAGTTCGTAAAAACTAAATTGGTTAATGTCTCGCTTTTCCAAACGAGGTTTTAGCTTGTCGAAGTTTTCTAGCACAGTCTTAACACGAGCTGTGTCTTCAAACTTAAATTGGTTGTTAATTAATTGCTTGGCCAACCAAGGAACATACTGCAAGTTCTTGGTAGGATCCATTTTCTCTAGTGCAACAACAATCTCCACCGGTTCCATTCTGGTATGGCGAATGACGTCTGCAAATTTGTTTTTAAATTTCTCTACAGTTATCTCACGTTTAGACATGTGCCTCCCTGCGTCTAAAATTATATTTTACTATATAATCTTAGGTATGTCAACTAACGCAAGAATTTAAATTGGCGACCTGGAAGGGACTTGAACCCTCGGCCTTCCGCGTGACAGGCGGATGCTCTAACCAACTGAGCTACCAGGCCATTAAATTCGTAAGTGTTCGGCTACTCTACCCATTTGAGCCCCAAACTGAGTTGTTACCCTGTCCGTCTATATTTGCATCTAGGTCAGTTTAGCTTCTGCCCGACTGTGTGTCTCAAGTCGCCCATGTAAAGCGGGCCTTGCGGTCAATAACAATCTTACCGTGTCTGTATGGCAGCGACAATCGCCCACTTTCGGTAGCGCTCAAAGTGTAAAGCGGGGTATTCCAAAACTACATATGGTGGGCCCTCTGTGAGTCGAACACAGCACCAACGGATTATGAGTCCGCTGCTCTAACCAAGCATGAGCTAAAGGCCCGCATTTTTAATAGGAATGCAATATCCAAAACACCAAAAAAGTCTAGAATTAGTATTTGTTAACTTAGTTGTATAATGTAATAATTCACTAACCGGGTATAATATTCCGTCTAATTTTGATAATGTTACTAGATGTCTATCAACGAAAAGATCCGCATTTTCATAATCACTAAGTATAACATTGAAATGATATGTATAATGATTTGCTAGATATCTAGGATCCACGTGCTCCTCACAACAGTCACCAGGAGTACCAATTGATGCATACATTCCATTAGGAAAAGACTGAACTCGTTTTACAGTGTCCAACTTGAATAAATCTTTTACAACATTGTCAATATTTTCTTGAACTCTGTATGCGGTTTTAGGATAAACAACATCATTACTAAAACGAGTTGTTTTTCTTATTGCACCAGGATGATATGCGTCTAGGAAATATTTTGAGTTTTGATTTTTAACTATCCAAGACGCAAGCTCATCACAATCTTCAGCTGTAATAAAATTAGTGTATTTGTGATATTTCATTTTATATTCCTGGTGGACAGGGCTAGATTCGAACTAGCGTAGCCCGGAGGCGGCAGATTTACAGTCTGCTGGTATTAACCACTCACCCACCTGTCCTTAATAGGGTGCTTCCTTCCTGCGGCGGTTCATTATATCGCATCAACATAGATTAATCCTTGTTCCAACTCAACTAAGGTTGGGGATTCTATGCATCACGCACGACTCCACCCGCTGCTCGACCAGGAAGGATTCTCGCATAGCCAGCGCCATTTGCACCAAATGGTAAGGTCCTGTAGTAATAACTCTACTTCTTATTATGCGGACCACACTATCCGGTTATTAGCCGGAACGTCTTGGTACACCATAGGGGAATCGAACCCCTCTTTACGCCGTGAAAGGGCGTTGTCCTAAACCGATAGACGAATGGTGCGTAAATAAATGAACGATAAGGGATACAAAATGCTGTCGTTTAAAACTAAGCGCGGAGTACCCGGGCGAATTGCAGGGCCTAATAGCCGCTAGTTTCCCTTATCAATTTTTAAAGAACGTTTACTGCTTACTTGTTAACAATTATACAGCCTTTAAACTGCTTGTCAACCATCAGATATTTAAATGTTTTTGGGCATTAGCTATGTACTGCTCAATACGTACTTTACCTGCAGGATTCATGCTATGCACTACAAACTGCGGAAACTTGTATCCATTATTTTCACAGTAATCAATTAGCCATTTAGCACAATCATATCCGGTCTTTTCATTACCATAATCAAATGTAATGTTTAGACCATCTGAGAGATCATCACCTGGCATCCAAATCGTAAATTTATTGTCAGATGATTCATTCTCTTTTAGCATTGCCGCATAATGCTCATCAGCTAAATCATGATCGAAACACACAAAACCTGGTAAGCCATGTTGCTTAATATGTGTAACAAACTGATCGTAATTGCGAACGATACTTAGGTTGTTACGTGGAAACACTGCCCAAGTTACTTGACTAGGTGAACGCTCGTCATCTAAAAACAATGTGTAACTCATGGGGTGTTTCCTAAACTGGCGGAGAGGGAGGGATTCGAACCCTCGGTACAGGTTTCCCCGTACAACGGTTTAGCAAACCGGCCCATTCGGCCACTCTGGCACCTCTCCGTATAAGTTAATTATACAATCAACTTATCTATTTGTCAACTATCTGGCGGAAGAGGTGAGATTCGAACTCACGGTACCCTCACAGGTACGTCTGATTTCAAGTCAGGTGCAATAAACCGGGCTCTGCCACTCTTCCTTTGTATTGGTGCCCATGGACACTAACTAAATTTGGTGCGGACGGAGAGACTCGAACTCTCAAGCCTTTCGGCAATGGCTTCTAAGACCATCGTGTATACCATTCCACCACGTCCGCATTATTTTAATCTGTGATACCTACTTCTGCAAGCACTTAAACTTATACCTAATATTTCTGCTGCCTTACGTTTACCGTATGTATCACACAAATCTATTAACTCTTTACTTATCTTTTAAATTTGGCTGCCCCTCAAGGATTCGAACCTCGGCTGCCGGAATCAAAATCCGGTGTCCTACCACTAGACGAAGAGGCAATAAACTTATGGTACCAAGAGCCGGGATCGAACCGGCGACACCGGGATTTTCAGTCCCGTGCTCTACCAACTGAGCTATCTTGGCAAATTCTGGCCGGCCCTGAGAGACTCGAACTCCCGACCTCACGGTTCGTAGCCGTGTGCTCTAATCCAACTGAGCTAAGGGCCGCTGGGGTGAAGGACGGGATTCGAACCCGCGACAACCGGTACCACAAACCGGGGCTCTACCAACTGAGCTACCGACACCATAAACTGGTAGCAACGGGCAGACTCGAACTGCCGACGGGCGGCGTATGAGACCGCTGCTCTACCAACTGAGCTACGTTGCTAAATTTTTGCTTTGCTAACTAAATCCTTGTAACCGCGCCAGCTAGGATGAATCTGATCCGGCTGTACATATGGCGTACTTACAATAATATCTTTGTATTCACGTGCGAGTCTTTCTACAATAGCATTTACCTTAGGCTTACAAAATCTTTTGTTGCAAGGAGGCATAATCCAAACTACACGCTTTGCTTTGACTCTCATACGCATCTTACGTAATTCTTTTTCAGTGTTAACACCTGCGTGATCGTTGGTGCCCAAACTAATAACAACAGTATCGGCTTGAACAGGATTCATACCCCAACGCTGATTCCACTGCCAAGAGTTAAATCCTCCCTTGGAATACGACACACATTCCGTTGGAGCAAACATCTTAGTACCAACTGCAATGCTGTCGCCTAAAATCAAACATTCTAACATACTTCTTCTCTCTTTCTAACCTGGTGCTCCCGGAAGGATTCGAACCTCCAACCTAACCGTTATGAGCGGTCAGCTCTACCATTGAGCTACAAGAGCTAACCAGGTAACTGGCGTTCCTTGTGGACTTGCACCACTGTACACCAAGGACAGGTTTGCAGAGCAGGTCATTAGCCTGTTACAGTGACCAGAGAGATCCTTGTGCCACACCTAGCAGAGTCACTGAGAGCTCGCTGGTTGCTCCATACCGGAGGAACATAAACTGGTGGACCGACTACATCTTTCGATGCTCAACGGGTTCTAGACCGCCGGCCCATAAACTGGTGGACTGTGTAGGGATCGAACCTACGACTTACTGATTAAGAGTCAGCTACTCTACCAACTGAGTTAACAGTCCGTTAACTTTAATTAGCTACAACAGCGGCAGCAACTACTACCAATAACACAGCAATTGCTTGCCACTTTACTCGTGCAAACATCATTTGTGTTTGCTTGTTACGTGAGTCAGTTGTTTGATTTTGTGAAAAAGAAACAAGTCCCCTAAGCAATGCAAACAATGTAAGTACTGCCGCAATTGCTGTAAGAACAATTATGAATATAAGCATTAAATATGCTCACCGTCGACACTACGACCCCAACCTGCCTTCTTAACAAAAAGTTCCGGTTTCACGGTTGCAGTAGTGTATACTGCTACTGTCATAGCCGCGGCGCCGATAAGAACGGCATGGCCAATCAAACTTACTGCAAGAAATGTATAACTTCCAATTGCAACACTAAACGCAATAGCCCACATCCATCCTAGGATTTGATAGACCATATGTCGGATATTACCTTCTGGAATATTACGCAATGGACTCTTATTATAGTCAAAGATGAAATTCCAACTGTTTAATACAATACTTTTCATTTTACACTTCCTTCAAATATCAATTACAAACTTGGTGGACCCTCCGGGGCTCGAACCCGGGACCAATAGATTAAAAGTCTACTGCTCTACCTACTGAGCTAAAGGTCCGTTTTAGATTTCTAGCGGTATACCGTAATCTTGTTTTCTGCCCTGATAATGATCATCAGTGACACAATACATATGAGGAACTAGCTTTTGTTTCTTTTCTAATTCTTTTGCCATCTCATAATAACATGAGAATTCGTTCTTGTATCGAACTTCCTTCTTCTCAACAAACCCACCATCGGGAGTAAAAAAGAAAATAATTAACCAATACTTCATACTTCAGGATCCTGTGCTAGTCTATACTCTTCGTCGCTCACACAATGAAACTGTGCCTGCATCTGAGTGTTAATAATTGTACGAGCATAGTCGCCTGCGAACTTTTCGCATTGTTCCATGTTGGCGGCTTCAATCATTTCTCTAGCCTGAAACTCACCATTAACATCAAACAAGAAAACAAACAACCAATAAGTCACATTGTGACTCCGTTAACATAATCTCCGGCAGCATCCCAAGCATCATCTTCAGTGTTGTATGAAGCCTGAGAACGAACCACAGCACCCTCTAGAAACTTAACTTTCCAAACCCATGCCCATGGAGCGGAAGGCTCAACAAGGGCATCAATACACACATCTTTTTCAATCATTGCTGAACGCATGAATAATTCCTTTATTCGTAAACGATTTCGTCGACAATAAACCAACTGCCGCGGGGCAGATCGGCATAAGTTTCTTCTAGTTGAGCGGCAGCACGTTCCGCTGACTCCTTAGAAACATAGTAGCCGTAATTAGCTTCGTGCAGTAAGGGCTCGCCTTTATCGTATGGTCCCCAAAGCATATCTTTGAGCTTCCAAACACTGCCAACTTCCTTAACATCAATTGCCATTTACTAACTCCTTACTTCCTACTTTACTACAATAGCAAATGTTCTAGAGTCTGTCAACCAAAAAATGTTCTAATAATTATAATATTTAGGCACGCCATGACGAAAGCTACGAATACCACTAACACCACCTAGCCGCTCTACAGCTAAACTAGTTGCTAATGCAGGCCAATCACTTGCAAACAACTTAACATCATAACCGTAACGATGACCGCTGATGCCGCCGCCTGTGCCAGTGTGAATACCGATGTTGCGGAATATGTCACTGCCAAATCCAAGATCGTGACTGAGTTGAAATTCAATACGGCCCTGCCAACCCGGATATCCCCGCGGGCGGCCATCTTCGGCCTCCCTACTGCTCCAGCAAGTAACACCGCCCCTAGGGCAACTGTGGCTGTTGCTCACAGAGTCGAGCCAAGCAACATCAAGCAAAGTGATCTTGATCCAAAACTTGTCGCGAAGATGATCGCGACGTTCGCTCCAACCTGCCCGGCCTCGCTCAATTGCACGATCGAAGAAAAACTCTGGATGGGTTTCAATCCACTCAATGATTTTTTCAAAGCTATCTTGATTGATCAAATCTTCAAAAACTTTACGACGAATACGAGCACGAATGGCACGATGGATACGATCCTCACGCAGAGCCTTAAGATGCTTCACATAAGAATACTTGTTAGAGAAAATCTTATCCGTCCAAGGGCATTTAAATGCAGTAGCAATCTTTGCATCTGCAATTGGAATAACAGCACCATTGCCCTTATATGCTTTAATCTTAGGCATTATTTAATAAATCCTAGATAGTGCATGGCGTTCCCAGCCATAGCCGTCTGCATCAGGATCTTCATCGTATTCGGGAAAGTCCTCTGGAGCAGTATCGTTGTAGTGCTCCATCTCTAGCTCTGCTTCTAGGCTAGCCTTCTGCCATGCGTAGTATTCATCACCACGCGGTGTAGTAAATAATCGCATACCAATATCGTTAAGAACTGCGTCAGTCATTTACATCATCTCACTAGGAACAAGAGCGTAACCAACTTTCATATCTTCACTAACAACTGTGAAAACTACAAAAGCAAAAGCGGCGATTGTAAAAACAAACATCCAACTACTCCCTACTGTCTACATTTTAACAATAGCATCTTTTGGGTATGTGTCAACCAAAAAAGTAGAAATAATTGGAGCGGATGAAGGGATTCGAACCCTCGACATCAGACTTGGAAGGACTGCGCTCTACCAACTGAGCTACATCCGCAAATTGGCTCCCCAGGATGGGTTCGAACCACCGACCAGACGATTAACAGTCGTCTGCTCTACCACTGAGCTACTGGGGAATAAACTTGCCGTTTTGTTTACATGCACGATCGCTGGCGGATATCATAAACCCCTACGTAACATGGTTCAGCAGACGGTACTGCTTGTAATTGGCATACCCTCAAGGATTCGAACCTCGACCAGCGGTTTTGGAGACCGTTATGCTGCCGTTAACACCAAGGGTACAAAAAATGGAGCGGGAGAGCGGGTTCGAACCGCCGACCACTTCGTTGGCAACGAAGAGCTCTACCACTGAGCTACTCCCGCATTTGATGCATTAGAGGTACTCTATCCCAGGGATTCAATCCTATGGACTGTCTTACACCTGCACATGGTGTGCCTGAATGTAATAGGTCACTGCGAAAGATTACCGTTCTATTTGTCTTAGGTGTAACTACTATGCCCTCTTCAGGAAACACTAGTTTACCACCTTGCATCTCAATCTTTGGATAGTACACAATACTACACAAAGGGTGAATCATTTGTTTATGACTGAACCATGCTTCCTCATCTTTGTCTCTGTGAGGATCTGGCGTGTCATAGTTGATATGCATTTCACATCCGATAGCACTGCTAAGATCAAAATACTTACCCGCAATGTCTAATAGTTGCTGTGCAAACAACAACTCAGACATTTCAAACCATGTATCATCTCTGGGCAAATCTTCTGCCCATTCTTGTACAGCGTTTAACTCTTCTTGTTTAAAAGTATCGTCAAAGATGTATATCATAGTTTGTAAATTGGTGGAGGATGGTGGAGACGGAGGGAATCGAACCCTCAAGTGCGCCTTGCAAAGGCGCCAGTTTCCCGTTAGCTTACGTCCCCTAACTCCATTTATTTTTAACAGCTTGCTCTATTAAAGGAGCAACCTCTTCTTTATACTTACTATGAACCATTTCATGATGATTTGGACATAGAGGTATTAAATTTTTAGGTTCGTTATTGTAGTGATTTTCATCTATATGATGTATCGCTACAATTTTATCGAACCCACAAATAACACATTCGTGCTTCCAGTTCTGTAAAGCGATGGTTTTATAATGAGTTGCATTATCATTCCACCACTCTTGCCTACTGTTAGCACAACTACGACTACAAAACTTTGCTTTTTCGTAGGCCTTAGTTTTTATTCGACCTTCAAATGTAAACTCTGTACCACATCGTTCACATTTTTTTGTGTGCCTTTCAACAGGCCCAAAACGTCTATCGTTCTTTTCCTGTTGCAAGATTTTATATTGGTCAGTGTTATATTTTCCGTTGTTCATACTTTTATTTATCAAAAGTGCGAATTGCGAACGGTCTTTGGTCCACTAAACCTTCAAACTATACTTATCATTTAAAAATGGTCGGGGTAGCAGGATTCGAACCTGCGACCTCCTGCTCCCAAAGCAGGCCGTCTAACCAGACTGACGTACACCCCGATGATATTACTTATATTTTAAAATTGGTACTCTCGGGTGGATTCGAACCACCGACGCTCCCTAATCTGGGGACTATGCCGTGTATAAGACGGGTGTTTTACCACTAAACTACGAGAGCATGGTATCAGTAGGTGGATTTGAACCACCGACCTACGCCTTATCAGGGCGGTGCTCTACCGCTGAGCTATACTGATATACAAATTTTAGATAACCGTTCAGTTTACTACTCTTTTGCCGACTGATGTAGCAATATCTACACTGTGCTTTTCCTAGGATCACAGTCATTAAGCCGCAAGCAAGGTCAGTCCTCGGTATGTCGATTCGCTAACGAGCTAAACAGTTATCTAAACTCTGGAGTCGCGAGCCAGATTCGAACTGGCGGCTTTAAGGTTTTGCAGACCTTTGCATTGGGCCACTCTGCCACCGCGACATTAAATTTAGGCCCGGGATTGTTATACACCATACGGGCGACGGTGTTAGTAATAAGAAGGCCACTGAGGTGTTGACTCGCTACAGTCAGTAATTTCGCTCTTTACGTTCCTATCTTCCCCCAATCGCTTGGTCGCCACAGGAACTTCCTTCATCCGTTTTGTTTTCAACGCATGCCAGCGAACTTAATCGCCTTTATAACGTTGGTTCAGCAGACGGTACTGCTTATTCTGGTGCCCCCACGACGACTCGAACGCCGGACCTGATGATTACAAATCAACTGCTCTACCAACTGAGCTATAAGGGCTTGAATTTTTACCACACTCTTTCGAATGTGGGTAGATAAGCATAGGGCTCAATGGCAGCTCGCCAATGTAACCACGCCTCTGGCCGCGGCCCTATGCTTATCTACTCTAGGTTTTTACCACCGGTGTTGTCGCCACCAGCTTCTCATCCCCTAGGCCGCCCACGTTAGTAGCAGTTTATTTAAAGTGTTCTGCAGGACCGCGTTCCCTATTAACACTAGACTAACTATACGCTATCTTTAACTCTGTGTCAACATCTTTTTTGATCTAACACTAAAATAAAAAACCCCCGGTTGCTTCTGCTTCCGGGGGTCTTATAAACGTAAAGTTATGCGTATAACTAGATTACGTTAAGCCCCCCATATCGATTGTAAACGCACAACCGTGATAGGTCACTTGCCAGTTTCCTGGCATGCGATTTTCCGGTTTTGCTATCGATACTGTTTGCTTCATCATAACCTTATTATACACGTTTCTAGGTTGTTGTCAACCTTTTTGTTAACTTTATTTATCTTCTTGATTTATAAAGGGTTTTATTTGCCGAAAATATCGGACATTTTTAAATTATGTTCTTCTAAAAATCTTGCCCAGTACTTCTCTTCAATAGCCCTTACTTTAGATGTTAGGTATTGTTCTTGATAAGAATTCCATACCTCATCACTTTTCCAATGAATTTTATCAGGCTCTGTGGTAGCATCGCCGTTAGCAACTGCATCAGCAATCATCTGACGATGCTCATTGTCAGCATAGTTCCATTCTTCCTGGTCCTCTACCGATAATGTTTGTACCCAATTCATAATACTAAACATATTGCCGTTAGCGTCCTTGGGCCAGTTTACCTGTACTGTTGGCATGTTCAGCCTTCGTAAACTGCGCTGTTTGCACTGTGTTCAAACACTTCAGCACTACGTAGCTTTACACCTTGTCCAACAGGATAGCGACAACTAAATGTCTTACCGTTAGGCAGTGTGTAACTTTCACCACGCTGATAAGTTTTTAGAATTTCCTGCATAGTGTTGTATACAAGCTCTGCAAACTTCTCACAGCCGACGCCGTGGACGATTCTGATATCGCATACTGCGCCTCGAACATTTGGAATAGGGCTTTCTGGATCGTTAAACCCACCAATAGTAACCAAGTCGTTCATCTGCTTGAAGAAGGGAAGATGAGGATCGTCGTGTGCAACAACCAGTGTGTGGTCAAACATGTATTCGCTCCACTCTTTGAATGCCTTAAGACCACCAAAGTCCATGACCCAATTTCGGTCGTCTAATGTTTCACTTTCAAACACTAGTTTGATACCTAGCGAATAACCGTGTAGTAGACTGCAATGACTATGTGTACTACGCCACTGACGGAATGTACAGCTCAGGCCGCGGTCGTTGCCGTATGTTTTTGTTGATAGATATTTTGCCATTGTTATTTCCTTTAGATTTAGCAATGACACGCAGAATCTTTAAAGAGGGATGAGCGTCTAAGTCCTCTAACTATATTTAGATAGTACACTTACTATACTACAGTTTTTTTGGTTTGTCAACTAAAGTTGTTGAGTATTATGGTATTCAACTGTTTGACAGTTTCTAAAGAATTTTTTTCTAATTGAGCAAAATTGTATTTTGTAATTAAATCAATTTCTTCTTGTTTAGATGAACGCAATATCTCTAAGGTAGAATTAATAACGAGATCACTACGTTTACGATCATTTGAACATTGATCGTAAATTTCATTGCAAATCCCATCAAACGTTTTATACCCTTTAGATTTTAGAGTTTTTAATATACCAGGTGTTCCTAATATCGTAAATGGGTGGTGATTATAAATTGTCTTGTATGTTTTTTCAGTTATAAAATTTGGTCTATTGTAATTATAAACGTAAGTTTCCGGTATTAGACTGACCTTCGTATCTTCAAATAAAATTTTGTAATTGTAAGGATAACTTGGACAATGATTGCTAACAGCGCCATACGAGTCTTTAAAATATAAATGACTCACACTATCGGGAGATCCATAATATTTCCTCAGCATCTCTGCTATAGACTGCTGTTCGATATGTTGTTTATACAGTGTATTAAACTCTAAAGAAACCTGTTCAGCTAGGTCGTCGATATCATTATAGTCAACTAAGCATCCAGTAACAGCATTGTCTAGCAAACCTTTCTGCCATAGTTTATACATAGTTATAATTCTAATTGGCTTACTAACTTTACCAAACATGTATCGTATGTCTTTTACTGCATTAGGATTATATGATTTATTATGATCAGATCCTAAAACTTTATGAAAGAAATATGTTTGCAATTCGTAATAATCGATTAACAAAATTTGACTAAGTTTCAAGCCTAAATTTAAACCAATACTAGTAAAAGTTTTATTATGTTGATGTACATTAGCAAGTAATATAATGTTACTCAACGGTATATTAAAGTAATTTATAATAGTTTGTATCTTATAAATTTCTTGTGATATCCCAAAATCATCAGGATAGTTTAATACAGATTCGTTTGCGTAAAATAAAACAACTTTATCTCCTAGCTTATAGCGATCAACATTAAATCCAATATATCTAGGATTATTCTTTATGTCCTCAACTTCTATATTAGTTGCGTCGTTAAAGAACATGAAATGCAACGGGATATTGGAAGTATAATAATCGCTCTCAATAAACCAATCTAACCTCTGATTAAATGTATCATCTAGTTCGCCGTTAATGAACTTTCCATAAGAGAATATATTTGTCACAGAGGCCATATTTTTTACTTACACCAGCTTTGTTTAGCCTCACCGTAGTATTCGCGAGCATGACCGTTCTTAATTAGTTCAGCACGTAGACTCTTACCATCAAGAATAATGTCACCTAGTACACGGCCGCCAAACTTGTCCCATTCCATTAACGAATATTGATGCTTAGTAGAGGCAGCAATCATGTCCTTGGTAAACTTTGATGCAGCCAGGCCTTTTTCATTTTCTGCTGGACACTGAGCTCGGAAACCTTTCTCAGGAGTATCAACCCCAAAGATACGTACTGCTAATTCCTTTTTAAGAGGCGCAGGCAAAAAAGGTGCGGCAACTACAACGGTGTCGCCGTCGTTTGCACGTAGGATAGTTGCGTCATAGACAACGCTTGGTTTTTCCTTTTGTGCAAATGCTGGGGATGATGAAACTAGTAGAGCTGCTACTAGAATAATATGTTTAATCATGAAAGTCTCCTGTGTTGATTATAGTAGTATTTATATCAACACAGGAGATTCCATTAATGTGAACGTCTGTAAAATATGTGGTTACCTATGCGTATGGTCTTTTTAAATGTTCTTGACCAAACAGGCTTCACATAGACTGCATGAAAGAATAGCGCACCATATGTAGGATCTCTTATCTCACCTTTAAGTGCTTCTCTGGCTATTCTTAAACTTTCTGCCCAAGTATCTGTATGTGTCTTGGGAGAGGCTTTTCTGTAGCATACCCAACTAAACTGACAAACGCCTCTGTTTTTCTGATACACTACATTACATACTGAATCAGGAAAATGTGAGCTGTTTGCTCTGTTAAGTGTAACGTGTGCTACTGCCGCTTTACCTTTATCACTTTCACCACCTGCTTCGTAGTAAACATTCTTAGCTAAACACATCAGCTGTTTATTGTTTACTTGAGGTTCTTGCTTTTTTAAAAGCAATGCCCTTGTTGGTGTAGGTGCATATAATGCTTGTGAATGTGATTCGATATTGTCTATGTGTTTTTGAGCAAAGTCATTAGGACCTTCCTCTGCTAACGCATTAGTTGACGCAAATAAAACTCCAACAGTTAAAGCTACGACAACATTTCTAATGGTTAGACTAATGCCTTGTTTAAGGGACATTACTCCTCCTCCTTATTAATGTTTGTTTTTGCCTTACTTAAAGAATATCAATGCCATCAATATTGATTGTCCAATAAAACCAAAACCAATGATATTCAACGCTACGAAATTTCTTTCCAAGATAGCCTTGACATAGAAAAGTCCTAACGCTGCCCAAAGAATAATAACCATATCAATGGGCGGTGTGTTGTCTGTAAGTCCTGTCATCAGCCCAAGTAAGGAAGGAACTGTGACAGCATGTAGTGCAATTAGAGCAGTCCAACCGATACTATCAATTGAAACTTTTCTAATGCTGTTCTTAAACTCGACTGCACAATTGTTAAAAAAGTTTTTCATTTTGAGTTTGAGAATTTCTGTGTTCATGTTGTTTGTTTACCCTTGTAAAAAATATGTTGTCCTATCTTTGTGATCTTTTTATAACCCCAATTTGGATTCACATAATCTGCATGGTAAAACAATGCTTGATCAAGCGATTCTAACCTAAAGTTTTCTAGCAGAACCATCTTTGCTACGCGATAACTTTCGTTATATAGCTCGCGATTAACTGGACGGTTCCTATGTGTGGAATCGCAGTACCAGCTAAACTGGCAAACTACTCTCCCGGTAAAATTATTCTTCTGATACACTACGTCACAAATCTCACTAGGGAAATCTGGATTCTGTGTACGATTCATTGTAACTTGCGCTACAGCAACTTTGCCTTCAAATGGTTCATTGCCTGCTTCGCGATAAATGTTTATAGCAAGGCAGTTAAGATCCTTTTGAACTTGTTCAGCTGATGCTGTGTTCATTCCGGTCTTAGGGTCAGTGTGTTTAAACTTATACGCTGTAACTGCTGATGTTAGTAACCCAACAATTGCAATTCCGGCAATAAGATTAACACCTTTCATTGACTTTTCTATCATACTCTCTATCCTCCTTTTGGGCACAGGCCCTCGGTTGGTAACAAGACGTCCTTCAACAACTTACATTGTTGTTAGATTATACAACACTAAAACGGAATTGTCAAGTTCTTGTGTATTTGGGCATCCACTAAACTAGCTTAATGGAAGATGTGGCCTCTGTGTACGCTTTAGCTATTTCACTGTCTGTGGGCGCATAAGCAATTACAGTGTGCTTATTTAGCTTAGTTGTCTCTGGTTGCGTTGTCATCATCCAGGGTACAATGCCCATTCCTTGATTCCCCATTGCTAAAGTACAGGGCTTTTTAACATGGATTTCTGTGTCTGATTCGGAAACGTATCTTCCGAGCACTTCTTCACCAGTAAGAAGTTTAATACTAACAATATCGCCTTGATCAAGCGGTTTTTGAATTAACATATGTTTACCTTTTCGTATGTTCTATTTAATGTTTTTAATCTTAATTTACAGCGGTTATCGATGCTATATACTGCGCTTTGTCTTGTTTTTAACACGCTTTATCGCCGGCACCTAAAAATACGCCGTTTTCTAACTATTTTTTAATGTTTGCGTAAATAATAGCGTGGACAGAATATGTTCAGTCTAACAATAAATGTTTTGCGTCCCTCTTAGTATACGCTATATAGTAGCCCAGAGCTGCAACTGACTGTCCTAATTTAAGAGTAGTTGGTAGGCGCCTACCAAATACTTACTTAAATTCAATATTAATCGGCTTGCCGGTTGAGTCTTTAACTACGTCTACTGTGGAGAACTGAAATTCTTCTCCGGTAATTCTACGCCACAATTCCCACTGTAACAACAATGTGTTGGCAGCACCTCGGGTGCCGTGTAGATGCATGATCTTTGCATCATTCATATGAATGCCATTCCAATTCTTTAGGTATGATTGTAGTGCCGAATTATTAATATCATCGAATGGTACATTCATAGCCTGGAAATTCATATCTGGGCGTAGCCAAGTTTTTACGTCTGGATCTTGACTATACATCATAGAGTTGAAAATGATTTGTTCAGTGCCCCAGATATTGTAATCCCAATCCTTTGCATAACTCCAACCTAAATCCCAAAGTTCTTTAGGCATAGTGCTTGGATAGTAGCGCACACCAGCGTTGAAATAATGTTCATGCTGTAGGCCATATTTGTTATTAGCATCGTCTCCGGACAATGTTTTTGGGTCAGTGTAATTAAACAACTGGAACTTATCAAACTTGCCAAACACTTCTACTGGTCCTACAACCAGTGTGTCGCAGTCCAGGAACAGAATATTATGCGGTCCATCTTCGCTGTTGAATTCGCTGTATACATGATCAAAGTTCTTGTGGAAGATTTCCTGATAACTATCAACTTCATCTTGGAATACTACGTATTCAAAATCTTCTTGAATAAAAGTTTCAGCACTGTGAATTACAATTTCACTCATGGCTTGATAAACTTTATGTGTGTTTTCTGCACCCAACTGTTTGTTGTATTCCAACTTACCGTTGGGTTTGATTTTGCTTACGGCCATGCATAGGATATTGCTCATAAAAATAACTCCGAGGGCATTGTGTCAACCATACTAATGTAATTTTGATTAGCTGTAATAATCATGAGATTGTTGTCTGTTTTATTGCTGCCATGCTTTAGTTGTAGCAGTCTTGTAGAAAAACCTAAATCCGTAGCAATCTTTGCAAGCTCAGTTCTAAAGTAATTTAACTCATTGTTGGGGATATCTTCGATAATAAAAATTCCATAGGCACTGAGTTGTTTAAAGCTATTCTCAAAAAATACTTTATTAGCTTTGTATGTGTGTAAGCCATCGTCGATGATAATATCAAAATTATCTACACCCACTTGGTTCCACATTTCACTAACAACAGCAGGGTTGGTTTGGTCAACGTAGAACTTGGTTATGCGTTCTTCGGGTTGAAGAATATCCTTGTCGATGTCTGCCGCGTAAATTTGTGCATTGTTAAAAAACTCTCTCCAACCTCGTAGACTGCCGCCTGGAGAATAAATCTTTTTCATATGGCTAGCAATACCAGGATTAACTGAACCAATGCCTAGTTCAAAAACTTTTTTGATTTCGTTGCGTTGATCAAAAAACAAGCTGGAATAAATCTGTGTGTAGTTATGCCAGTCTGCGCCCTTATCACTGCCGTGATTTTTCATTATGTTACAAAGTTCAGTTGTCACGGAATTTCCTATAAATTACATGTTATTTCGTTATTTAACTGCTAGAACAAGTCACGAAGGCTATTACTGGCTGTTCCAATGTAGTAAGAACATGGCCATGTCTGCACGGTTACGAAATTTAAAAGTATCGAAGCTGGTACGCCTACCAATACCTGTTTCATTAACCCATTTAGCAATAGGAAACATATCAGCGTCGCTGATACCTGCCATCACACCCGCAGGGGGGAAAATTTCTGTTCTAGCAGTTAGAGATAGAGGCAAGGTTTTGCTTTCAACCCAAATAATTTTGTTAGCCATAGGCTTTTAACCATTGCAACTTAAAAAAAGATGCTTCAGCCGGATCTTCAAACCAATAATGCCCTGTTCCGGATCGGGCAAATGCTTTGGTACAATTATTAATCATCCACCATACTCGTATCGTTGGCAAATGTTCACCATCGTATCCTGAGCTAACATAAGTCCAACCCAGCATATCCAAACACATTTCATAGTGCTGTCGCTGTTCTAGTGTAAGTCCGTTGGTTCGTGCATCCATCTCCTGCATCACACGGCGTAGTATAGTTTCTTCAAACCTATCCCCGGTCTGATAAAAAAAGCTATGGTTAAAACTTAAAGTGTATATCTCTACATTGTCTGCTAGAGGTACTGCATATCTAATTCGTTCTGGTATCATCGCATAGTCTCTAGTATTTCTAGCGCATCTCGTGCCCACTGCACATCAGGTTCATCAATAAGCCCGCCGTCATACACCATTACATCTCGGTAGAAACAACGCTGTAACCAAATCCACTTACCGGTTATGGTCTTGTGGGGAAGAACAGCAAATGTTGGCTTCCACTTACTGCGAACATAAATGTCAAGATACTCTGTCAGCTTAACCCCACCTCAACATAAACCAAGCAACATCTGCATCATTGTCAATGAGGATATAAAAGAGTCCTGTGTGCCAAGTACCGTGCTTTAAATTCTGAAGACACCATTCTCGAATTTCTTGATAATCCTGCGGATCAATTTCGGATTGCCAGCCCCTTCGTTGTGCTTCTACCCATTGATTGCGATCTGCAATGATACCTAAATCATCAGTGTATCCTGCAGGATGCCCTTCATGCCAAAAGAATTTCGGTACGACTCTTCGGAGTCTAACCCATTGACTGCCGTTGTATACTGATTTAACATTGGTAATTTTCATCCCCACCTCAACATGAACATAGCTACGTCTTCTTTTTGATCAAAGATATAGTCACGCTTCCACGTTGCAGGAGCGGAATACGACCACCAGTGGTTATGAACAGTTACGTATTCTCGCTTCTTGGTCTCATACGTAATGCCATAGTCATTCAACCATTGCTTGACAGCATAAACTGGCCACGCCTCTCGATCAAACTCGTCGGTGGTGGGGTTAACACGCACACACCATTTAGGTCCTCTTCGAACAACTTTAAAATTGTTTTTCATGCCCAACATACCCTAAACCATGCGGCTTCATCTGTGCTCTGAAACCAATATACTCCATTTGGCATACGGGTATATCCGCTGCGAACGTTGTCTCGAATCCATATCAGTGTACTATCATCCTCGCGGATCTTGCCAACCTTTATCCAGCCTGTGTCAGCATAAACACTTTCTAATAGCTTTGTATCCATCTCTAAAGAAACTTGTTTTCCCATAGCATTAAGGACGTCCTCCTCATAGCTACTCAGTGTCCTCTGACGCAATAAGTCCCTGTCTAACTTATAATCAACACTATACTTTTTATCCATATAGGTTTTTTCGTAAGTGTAGATAGTCGAATTGGTTAAGTGGTCGTAGGATTTTTTCCTAAGCATTACGCCCACCTCAATATGAACATGGCTAAGTCTTCTTTGCACTCAAAGGTTAATACCATGCCCTCATGTTTATAGCGAGCGGCAATGCCAGTATCATCTAACCATTCGACAATAGCATCAACATTTTCTACCCACCAGCCGGCACTTTTAATAATAGCATAGTTACATATACCTTCTAAATCTCCTGTGAGGAAATGCCCAGCATTATCACCTAATGTAACTACACCCATTTTATTGGTTAGCCTGTTGTGCATGTTCATATAGTGCAAAGCTAGCAAGATTCTTAGACTTGCTTTCGCACATGATATCAAATTGATCTCGGAACGTAAGAGCCCAGTCATTGACTGCACTGTTCCAGTAGTAGTCGCTGTGTGCGCGAAGTTTTGCTTTCTTGTAACCCTGCTCTAGCAGTGTGTCAAGATCGGGTCTAGTGTTCCCGCAGTGGTCGGGTAGCAGGTCTTCCCTGCTAACTGAGTAATGAATAACAGGGCGCACACCGCGCCAGCTGTCAATAACCCTTTTAACACGATCATCGTTAGCTTCAATGTATTCTCCATTTCTAATCCAGTGGTGGTGAATGTCTAGCACCAACGCACAGTGATCTACTAGTTCTAGGCTCGAGTTGAGACCCCAGGACATTTCGTCGTTTTCGATTGTGAGGCAGTTTCTTGCTTCGGGGCTGAGTCTTGGGATAACTCGCTTAATACCTTCGGGGCCTTGACGACCTGCGATGTGGACGTTGATTTTAAAGTCCTGAAACGCATTGCCAAAGCCCATCCATTTAGCCATAGTGACATGATATTCAAACTCCTCTATGCTACGGTCGACAATGTCTGGATTGTCGCTAGCGAGGACACAAAATTGTCCGGGGTGGAAACTGAGCCGAACACCAAGTTTGCGAGCAAGCTCACCAATAGTTGCAAAACGAGGTACCAAAACATTAATGACATCGCTACGATGCCAAAAATAAGACCAAGTAGGCTCAGTATAAACGGGAAGAATATCACTCCCAAGACGCACCATGCGAAGATCTTCAGGTAACGCTCCAACATATTCAACTAATCTCCTTGCCGATTCTGTGTTATGTAACATGATTTCCCACAGGCGTTCTTCGGCTACTTCCCGTGTTTGTCTATTTAACCAAGCTACAGTCGTAGCTTTGGTATTTAAAGGACGCTGTAATTCCTCTAGAATTTTCTTATGTTGGTTCTGATCCGGGTGCATGTACTTGCAAGCAAACCCGATGCGTTTAACTGAATTATCGTACATTGTCACCTCTCAAAATAGCAGCCGCAATCTTTGCCGCATCATTTACATCATGTTTAACAAACATATTAACATCAAGTGCAGGTTTAGTCAAACTTGCACTAGCATGTAATACAGTTGCTACTAGTTCTTCCAACGATTCTGCGGAAAGATCAATACTTTCGGGATCGATCCGAACAGGATTGCCTGCCTCATCTATGTATACTTTCCGAATCTGTAGCACGTTTTCGGAGAATATCACTACTCTAAGTTCATAGTTCATAATGCTAGTATACACACTAAATGGTTAAATGTCAAGCATCTTTTGATAAATATGTTTATACTAAAACTTCAGTATGGAGATCATAATGGCTGCTGTCAAAAAATATAATTTAGCTGGGTTAAACGCAAACGTTGAACTGGGCAAGCAAGGTTCTTACATTGCAGGTAATGCAAGTGCGATCGGATTTTATACCAGTGCAGGCGCACTACAAAAGATTGCAATCGCCAACGCTACAATAGGTACACAAGCTGTTACCAAAGCACAGTTAGACGAACTAGCCTCTGATCTAGTACAGCATATCACTTTAGATGTTGACTACGATTCAGGAAGTGCTAACCTAGCAACTGTTGCTGCTGGCAGCAGAATTTTAAGTGTTACTGTGGACATTCCAGGTGCATGGGGCGGCACTGCTGACAACACCACTACATTTATTGAAGTAGGTGATAGCAGCAACGGCGCACGTTTTATCCGCGCACAGGACGTTGACGTACTAAAAGTAGGTCAGTATCACAGCCAATACCAGTATGAGTACACTGGCGAAGGTACACTTACTTATAGCGTTACACAAGGTAGTGCTACAAGCGGAACAGCTACAATCAGTGTTGTATTAGCTGCCGATAATTTAACTGTAACAGATTACGGTTCAATTAGCCAGGCACAAAATAGCAATCCTGATCTAGGCAATATCACACTGTAATAGGAGACTAACGTGGTAGATTCAGTAAAGAACTATGGTATAACCGGCGTTGGCTCAACAGTTGAGTTAGGCAAACAAGGTCCTAAGATTGATGCTAGTAATGCTAGTGTGATCAGCTTTAAGGACAACAGTAATGATTTAATATCAGTAGCTGTTGCAGAAGGCGTTGATCCAGAACATGCTGTAGCACTAAGTCAGTTAAGCACAGCTGAAGCAGCTAAACTAGCTTATGTAACTACCACAGTCAACTACGACTCGGGTACAGTAACAGTTGGCAACGTAGATGCTAATACATTTGTTCACAGTGTAAGTGTTGAAAAAAGTGCAGGCAATTGGGCCGATGCTGATGCTAATACAGAAATTACAGTAGGTGATACCGGTAATGCTAGTAGACTGTTCAGCGGGTTTGATACTGCATCTCAAGTTACACTTGACAATGGGCATTTATACACAGGTGTAGATACAATCAGCATTACTGTTACGCAAGGCGGTGCGAGTGCAGGTACAGCAAAAGTAACTATTTGGTATAGCGGTACTATAAATTAAGTGTTGTGTCGGTTATATATAGTCTATCTAAGTCGAAACGACCTTTCTTAGATTTTCCTATAAAAAGTAGCGACGATTGTCGCTACGTGTATGTTATTACTATAAATTCTAGAACTGTAAGACGCAGTAGTTGTCCCTTTGACAAAAATTATGTTTTACCTATTCCAGATGAAGTTTTAGATGATATCCGAGCAAATAAATGTAAAATAGTAGTTGATTATAGCAGCGAAAACTATGATTGTATGCATAGCAATAATGCAGACTTAACTGGACATTTTGTTAAAAATACAGTACTATATCATAACCTAACACCAGATCAAGTTATTTTACTCACCGGAAATGTGAGACCTTACAAAGAAGTTCCGTATAGTGTCTGTTCTTTAAACCGACCATTTTATACTTTGGTTCCTCTAGCGAGTAAAAATTTTGTAGAAAATCAAAATAAACTAATTTTTTCTAAACACAACAGACGTTATAAAATACTGTGTCTTATGAATGTTCCTAGAACACACCGAATAAAATTTGCATACGACATTTTTTCTAACAATCTTCGCCATGAAAATTTGATAACCTGCAAAGCAAATAAC
>Ga0208788_1000046_pt1 | contig 80780 bp, 75 predicted proteins | sample Wag4_2014_7_11_3_FD_187363 | JGI IMG/M metagenome (GOLD analysis project Ga0208788, IMG submission 187363) | Fresh water mixed with fracking chemicals microbial communities from Ohio, USA - Utica-2 Time Series FC 2014_7_11 (SPAdes) (version 2) ... | reverse complement strand
CGTTCCACCTGATTGGCGTTAAAACAGGACATGGTCGTTTTTTTGCTGATATTTTACAGATTGCAGGACTGTCTCCACCACAAATTACTTTAGAAATTGTCGAAGATGCCGTCGATGATAATTTGCTGTTACTTGAGGCAGTCAATAGCTATCGTCAACAAGGTTTTCTAATTGCTTTAGACGATTTTGGTGCGGGACACTCAAACCTAGATCGAGTGTGGTTATTAGAACCAGATATCGTGAAGTTGGATCGGTTACTTATCCAAAGGGCAGTTGTTGAACCAAAAGTGAGATTGGCCTTACCCAAGATTGTTGAGCACTTACATCAAATGGGCGCGACAGTGGTTTGCGAGGGAATAGAACATCAATTACAACTTTCCCTCGCACAAGATGTGGGGTGTGATTGGGTGCAAGGTTATTTCTTAGCGATGCCACACGCGGTGATTCCTTGCTGATCATAGATAACCGAATTAGGCCAGATCGGGAAATAACACATCAGTAAAACCAAATTGGCGCATGTCTTTCATCCGCATTGGATAAAGGATGCCCCACAAGTGATCGCATTCATGTTGCACCACGCGGGCGTGAAAATCATCGACTGTTCGGTCAATCAGGTCGCCGAATTCATTGAAACCTTGATAACGTAAACGGGTATAACGAGGGACGAGGCCACGCAGTCCGGGGATAGACAAACAGCCTTCCCAGTTATCTTCCATCTCGGCACCCAAAGGGGTCAGAGTTGGGTTGATTAATACGGTGGGGGGAATGGGGTCGGCATTTGGATAGCGAGCAAGTTTTTCACCCGTTCCAAAAATCACGACTTGCAGATTGACCCCAATTTGTGGCGCTGCCAAGCCTGCTCCACCTGTGGCTGCCATCGTATCGCGTAGATTGGTCAATAACTGATGCAGTTCTGGCGTATTAAACGCTGTCACTGGATCGGCAAGACGCAATAATCTGGGATCACCCATTTTCAAAATAGGACAGACAGACATGGCAACGTACCTCTTGCTGAGTTACTTCAATGTCAAATTAACCATCAGCATTGATTTTTTGAATAATCACATCTAGCACTTCAGCCGCGTTATCGTTCTCAACTTGGCAAGTTCCTGCATTCAAGTGACCCCCACCGCCATAGCTGAGGCACAGCTCGCCGACGTTGGTGTTCGAGCTACGGTTGACAATTGATTTGCCAATGGCAAACACGGTGTTTTGCTGTTTCAAACCCCACAGCACATGCACCGAGATATTGCATTGTGGGAATAAGGCGTACAGTGTGAAGCGATTGGTGGCCCAAATCGTGTCTTCTTCACGCAAATCTAACACCAACAAATTGCCATGTACTTTGGTGCAACGACGCAGCTGATCTAGGGCGCGATCTTTGTGTTCAAAATACAGATCAACACGCTCTAGCACATCTGGCAAATGCAAAATGTCTTCAATGGTGTGAGTGCGGCAATAGTCGATAAGTTTCATCATCAGTTGATAGTTACTGATGCGGAACTCACGGAATCGCCCTAAACCTGTCCGTGCATCCATCAAGAAATTCAGCAATACCCAACCATCAGGATGCAAAATTTCTTCGGTGGTGAAGTTCGCTGAGTCGCCTTTATCCACGGCATCCATCATTTCATCCCATGCGGCAGGGAAGGCCTGATGGCCACCGTAATATTCCCACACCACGCGTGCTGCCGACGGTGCATCTGGGCTGATGATGTGGTTGGTGATGTTGCCATCATTGCGTAGGGTTTCGCTCAGATGGTGGTCAAAAGCAAGATAGCAGCCTTTGACGTAAGGCAGGTTAGTTGTAATGTCGCGGCCAGAGATTTCGATCTTGCCATCTTGCATATCTTTAGGATGCACAAACAAGATATCGTCGATCAAATCCAGATGTTTCAGCAAAGCGGCACACACCAGACCGTCAAAGTCGCTGCGGGTGACTAGGCGGTATTTTTCGGTCATTTCTAACACTCCTGATGAGGGTAAGGTGGCTTGTTTTATCGTGGCAAGCCAATATAAAGAGACTCTTAAATCGGAGAACAACACGCAACCAAGATACGCCGAGCCTGATCGAGACCTTGAAGGAAAGCAGCTTGGTTTGCTTGAAAATCAATTTCCACCCCTGCGCCGTTTAACCCTGCCGCCCGATTGGCGACTACGGCTAATGTGGCATAGGGTAAGTGTTTTTCGCGTGCAAGTGCCGCTTCGGGCATTCCCGTCATCCCCACCATATCCGCCCCATCTTGACTAAGACGGCGAATTTCGGCGGCTGTTTCTAAACGGGGCCCCTGAGTGGCAGCATAGCAGCCGCCATCATGAACGGAAATGGCCAACGTTGCCGCTGCTTCAAGCAGACGGCAACGCAGCGTTGCATCATAGGGATAGCTAAAATCGACATGCACTACTGGCTGATCAGGGCCTTCAAAAAAAGTCGCGGCCCGACTATGGGTATAGTCGATGATTTGATCAGGTACTGCTAACACACCAGTGGTCAATTCAGGGTGAATCCCCCCGACAGACCCTACCGCCAAAATACCACTGACGCCAATTTCAGCCAGCGCCCAAATATTAGCGCGGTAGTTAATCTCATGTGGTGCAAGAGAATGGCCATAGCCATGTCGGGCTAGAAAGACAATCTGTCGGCCAGCGATTTGTCCGAAAGAGAGGGGACAGGATGGTTCACCATAGGGTGTACGCATCACTTGGCGATGCGTGATGTCCAAACCTGGTAAACGAGACAGCCCGCTACCCCCGATGATGGCTAACATAATTCACTCACTTTAAGGCATGAATAGCAGGAAGATTACGCCATAAACCGCGCACATCCATGCCATAACCAAATACATAACGATCAGGGACATCCAATCCAACAAAGTCTGCTTTGATAGGTTTGGCTTTGCTAATCAATTTATTGGCAAACACAGCACTGTGGAACGATTTCGCCCCCATGCTCAGCACCTTGTCGCGAATGGCTGCCATCGTTTCGCCTTCGTCCAAGATGTCATCTAATACCAACACCACGCGGTCGCGGACATCTTCTTTTGGTGAAGTCCGCCACACCAATTCACCACCGTGGGTTTTATCACCATAGCGGCTGACATGGACGTAATCAAAATCGAGGGGGAATAACAAGCGAGGCAACAATTGGCCAGTAAAGACGACCGCGCCCCCCATGACGGATAACACGAGAGGATAGGTCTCGCCCAGCTTGGCAGTAATTTCTGTCGCCATACGGTCAACCGCTGCATCAACTTCGGCAGCAGTAAACAAAATATCGGCGCTATTGAGCAAGCCACGGGCTTCAGCAACATTGGGCATACAAATTTCGTCCAGCAAAAAATAAAAAACAACACACCCGATCAGGCGTGTTTAGTACCGAAGATTTTATCTCCGGCATCTCCTAGCCCTGGAATGATATAGCCTTGTTCGTTGAGATGACTATCGAGCGAGGCCGAGTAGATGTCCACATCGGGGTGGGCTGCATTGACAGCTGTCACCCCTTCTGGGGCAGCAACCATCACCACCGCACGAATATTTTTACATCCCTTACGCTTCAGCAAATCAATTGTGGCAACCATCGAACCCCCTGTTGCTAACATGGGGTCGATAATCAGGGCAATACGTTCATCTAACGCATCCACAAATTTATCAAAGTAGGGGACGGGTTCGAGGGTTTCTTCATTGCGGTAGAGACCCACCACACTGATTTTGGCTGACGGAACCAAATCTAAAACCCCATCTAACATGCCCAGACCCGCACGTAAAATCGGCACTACCGTGACCTTTTTACCCTTAATCTGTTGCACATCGATTGGGCCACACCAGCCATCAATCGTGACCGTTTCCACTTCAAAATCGCGTGTGGCCTCATAGGCCAACAAACGCGCTAATTCTTGCGTCAAGGTACGGAATTTATTGGTACTGACCCCTGCTTCACGCAATAGGCCAAGCTTATGTTGTACCAAAGGGTGGTTCACCACATGGATATTCATGATTTATGCCTCGCCGCGTGCTTTTAACCAAGCCAAAAACTCTGCTTCTGGCAGGGCTTCCCCAGAGGCATAACCTTGTACACGATCACATCCGAGCTGGCGCAGTAATTCCATATCGGCTTCGCGCTCCACCCCCTCGGCGACGGCTTCTAATCCTAAGCGGCGCGCCAACGACAAACCGGTTTCCAAAATTGACGACAAAGTGGGGTCGCCTGCTGCACCATGCACAAAGGCACGGTCAATTTTCAATTGGGTAAAGGGCAGTGCAGACAGTTGTTTTAACGAGGCACCACCGACACCAAAGTCGTCAATCGCCAAACCAAAGCCGTGCATCCGCAGCCGTAACACATTCTCTAGCGCATCAGCCGGATGGGCATTGATCCCCGTTTCGCTAAATTCAAACACAAAACGCGCAGGGGGTACGCCATGACGTAAGACACGTGCGGCCAATTCGTCCGCCAATTCGGTATCAGACAACGAGACAGCCGATAAGTTAATCGCAACCGATAAGCGAATCCCATCATCTAACCAACGACGGCAAGCCGCCGCTGCACGATCAACCATGATGCCGGTAATGGCATCCATCATGTCAAAGCGTTCCAAGACCGGAATAAAGCTGGCTGGGTGAATCAGCCCTTTTTCACGATGACGCCAACGCGCCAACGCCTCAACGCCGACGACACGGTTATTCTTCAGATCAAGAATGGGTTGGAAGAACGACTCAAATTCGTTATTGGCAATACCACGCACGATATCGTCGATGGTTTCCGGTGGCACCACTGCCGGTGGTTCTGGCATATCGTCGTTGTGGATGCGCGTAAACAAGGCATCAAGGACGGCATCGTCAGCTGGCGTGCTGCTCCAGCCTAATGTTTTGAGCCCCAACGCTTCTGCCATCCGATCGGCCGTCGCCAGTAGGGCAGGATCCAGTTCACCATACAACACGAGGGTGGGGTTCGATGGGCGTGCAGCAAGGGCACGCAACAGCGCAATGCCAGCCAACTGTGGCAAATCAACAGCACAGAACACCAAGTCGGTGACGTCTTGGTCGAGGGCTTGCAGTGCCATCTCGATAGAAGGAACACGGCGCACCGCACGCACTCCACGTGTCCGTAACCGTTCTGTTAACAGTACACACCGTGAGATTTGATGATCGACAATCAAAATATGTTGAGGAGATATCATAGCGTCAGTTCGCACCAAAATAGGGTTCAAATCATGCTGGGCTGTTGTCGCCCATAAAGGCTGGCAATTTAACAAAAAAACCCGTCTAGGACGGGGATTTTTGCACGAAGCCACAAAAAATTGCACGTATTAAGCAAGGATTTAGACCTTTGCTAAAACTGTTAATGGGGTTGTCGGTGATTTTGCGCTAAAAAATCGGCGAATTGTGCTGCAGGCATCGGCTTGGCAAAATAATAGCCTTGCAACTCATCTGCCCCTTCTTGGGCCAAGAATGCCGCTTGTTCTGCTGTTTCCACCCCTTCTGCAATCAACTTCAAATGCAGATTACGCCCAAGCGCAATCATGGCTCGCACAATCGCTGCATCACTGCTGTTGCCCGGCAAATCACGGACAAAGCTTTGGTCAATTTTTAACTTATCGACATTAAAACGCTTCAGATAAGACAAGCTAGAATAGCCGGTACCAAAGTCATCAATCGACAGTTGAATCCCCAGCAGCTTCAGTTGGTCGATAATGGCCACCACCTGATCGACATCAAACATCACAATGCTTTCTGTCAATTCCAGTTCAAGACAAGAAGGCCGGATACCTGATTCGCGCAAGGCATCGGCGACTAAATCGACAAAATTCGCTTGTTGGAACTGTAAACTCGACAAGTTGACGGCGATGGTGAGGTCTGGCAATCCTGCTTCTTGCCACTCGCGGCTTTGTCGACAGGCTTCGTTAAGCGCCCATGTTCCCATCGGTACAATCAAACCAGATGACTCGGCAATGGGGATAAATTTTCCTGGTGAAATCATCCCTAATTCAGGGTGAACCCAACGCATCAAGGCCTCGGCACCAATCACCACACCCGTTTGGGCATCGACTTGCGGTTGATAAAATAAACGCAATTCGCCACGCAAATGGGCGGTGCGTAATTGACTTTCCAACTCGAGCCGTTCAGCGGCATCGGCATTCAGTGAAGGCGTATAAAGACCAAAGTTGTTTCTGCCGCGTGCCTTGGCTTGATACATCGCAGCATCGGCATTGCGAATCAGCACATCCGCCTGTTCACCATCACGAGGATAAATACTGATCCCGACAGTGGACGAGGCCGTCAGTTCGCGTCCATCTACTACCACTGGCATCGACATGGCGGTCACAATCGCGCCAGCTAATTCGACTGCCTCGCGTTCATTCTGAATCCGTGGCAGAACAATCAAAAACTCATCACCGCCTAACCGCGCTAAGGTGTCTTCCGATGACAAATAGTCAGCCAAGCGCGCCGCTACTTGTTTTAACACCTCATCACCAACCGCATGACCAAGGGAATCATTGATATTTTTGAAGTGGTCTAAGTCGATGAACAATACCCCAACATGGTATTGCCCCTCTTGTGCGCGCAAGATGGCTTCTTCTAGGCGTTCGCTAAGGTAATAGCGGTTGGCCAAGCCGGTGAGCGCATCAAAACGGGCGTTGTAAGCCACGCGGGATTCCGCTTCTTTGCGCCGGTGAATATCGTTGATGGTGCCGACTTGCCGCTGTGGGACACCGTGTTCATCTGGGTCGATAAACTGCCCTTGTACCGATACCCAGTGGTAATCGTTACCGACATGCAAACGGTATTCAAGTCGAATATGTTGTTGATTATTGTGTGGGACTTGCGCCACCCGTTCTAACATCCAACGATCTTCAGGGTGAACAAGCGCGGTCCATTCCTCAAGCGGATACCGATGGCGAGAAAAATCAAAGTCTGGCCAATCTAAACAATCTAAATCAACCGTTAATTCCAAGCTCTTGAGGTCAAGTCGATATAAGCCTGTTTCAGCAGCATCCAAGGACAAACGCAACAGTTGTTCACTGTTCACTAACGCTTGTTCTGCCAGTTGACGTTCTTCTTCGCTTTGTTGCAGGCGATGGATTTGTCGATTGAGCAAATAGAGCGACACCCCAACCGCCGCAATCATCAACCCCGCCATCAACAAACGATTTAAGGAATCACGATACCAGTCGTTGAAGACTTCCGACTTGGGTAAACCGACTACCACGGTCAGCGGAAAACCTGACAAACGACTGCCGGCATACACCATGTCTTTGCCGTCATGTACTACTTCAAACAAACCCGAAGTACCAAGCCGGCGTAGGTGGCGGAAATAGAGCGTATCGCGGACATCTTCACCAAATGGCGTGGTGCTTTGCGGATGGTGGATCAGACGAATCCCATCATCACGTACCATATCCACGGTCATGTTTTCTGGCAGGCTTAGCGAGCGATAAAAGCGGTGATAATAGGTTGGATTGATACCGGCAACTAACACCCCCTCGCTACGTGTTGCTGTGCTATCGAGTAAGGGCATACTCAGCGGGAGATAAATCACCGATTTATTTAAAGCAGCGGGGGCGGGGCGGAACAGATGTGCTGCATCGTCAGTACGCCTAATACTGCCTAAGAAAAAATCACGCTCGGCAACCGAGGCTTGACCGACTGGATAGCGCAACGAACTGGCTAACACTCGGCCATCATGCCCTGCGGCACCAATTAACGTCAGTTGCGGTAAGAGTTCGACTTCTTGCTTCAAACGCGAGAAAGCCGTTGCTTCATCCCCTCGGCGGACGGCATTACGCCAATCTTGGTCTTCCGCTAACACGCGCATATGTGCAGCGACAATTTGCATCGAGGCATCAATATGGGTTTCCAGCGCTTTTGCCAAGGTCACCATCCGCGCATTGGCATCGGCAGTGGTTCTTTGATAGTGGTCGAGAATGGTCCAGCCGATGAAAATGCTGGTACTGACACATAAAAACAAAAAGAACCACAACATGCCTCGGCGCAGGCGCTGTAGCAAAATGGGATGTAAGGCGACAGAGGCGGTGTCAGCAAGGTTCACAATAACAAATCTACTTAAAGGTCATGAGTTAAACCAAAGCGGCGTTTTTAGGCAAACCGGCTTAAACAAGGCTGCCACATTATGCACGAAAGCACAGATTGTGCAGCATGCATTGCAACAATCTTGCTGTCGAATTTGCTTTCAGCATCACTCGTGCTCTTTAGTGCAAAGAGATGCCAAACAAGTACAAAGCAAAGAATAAAACAGAACTAATGACTAAAGCTTGTGCCAGTGTAGTGATCCATTCTCTTAGCGTTTTTTTCTGTTCATACCCTAATAAACGACGTAATAGCCATACCACCAGCAAGACAAATAAAAAAAAGCGCAGTAAACGGCCAATCACAGCAGGCTTTCGCAAAGGAAAAACGAAAGACGATTATCACGGGCTGGCTGCCTGTGCAGCAAGCGGCAGCGGTATAATCCTTTTTCTTTATTTTTTGCTGATCGAGACCGATGAACCACGACCCACATTCTGTTGGTTTGGTCTGTCCACAGACGGCCCATTTTTCCACGCCACTGACTTTAGCCAGTGGTCATGTCTTACCTAGCTATGAGTTAGTGTTTGAAACCTATGGCACGCTGAATCAACAAGCCTCGAATGCCATTCTGATCTGCCATGCCCTATCTGGTCACCACCATGTTGCCGGTCGTCATCACCCAGACGATAAGGCGGCCGGTTGGTGGGACAATATGGTTGGCCCAGGAAAACCGATTGATACGGACCGCTTTTTCGTCGTTGGCGTCAACAATCTCGGCGGGTGTCATGGTTCGACAGGCCCTCGCTCAATCAATCCGGCAACGGGTCAGCCCTATGGTTCGAGTTTTCCGGTTGTAACTGTGCCCGATTGGGTACATGCACAAGCTCGGTTGGCTGATTATTTAGGCATTCGCTGTTGGGCGGCGGTGATTGGTGGCAGTTTGGGCGGTATGCAAGCGTTGGAATGGTCGATTCGTTTTCCCGACCGTTTGCACCATGCTTTAGTAATTGCCTCAGCGCCAAAATTGACCGCACAAAATATCGCGTTCAATGACGTTGCGCGGCAGGCCATTTTGACCGACCCCGAATTTTATGGCGGTGATTTTTATCAAAAAGACGCTATTCCCCGACGGGGCCTGCGTTTAGCGAGAATGCTGGGGCATATCACTTATTTGTCCGATGATGGCATGGGCGAAAAATTTGGTCGTCTGTTGCGCTCGGGCGAATATAAGTTTGGTTACGATGTTGAGTTTGAAATCGAAAGTTATCTGCGTTATCAGGGCGATAAATTTTCCGATTATTTTGATGCCAACACCTATCTGTTGATGACCAAGGCGCTAGATTACTTCGACCCCGGCACTGAATGGGGACAGGGGGACCTCGCACGCGCATTGCAGCGTGCTGAAGCCAAGTTTTTAATTGCGGCGTTTACCACCGATTGGCGTTTTTCACCAGCCAGATCAAAAGAAATTGTTAAAGCCCTGATTGATGCACAAAAAACGGTCAGCTACGCCGAGATTGAGTCGGCGCATGGGCATGATGCGTTTTTAATGACCGACCCACCGTATGTGGCTTTGATGCATGCTTATCTCAATCTTGTCGCGTTGAAAGCGGGGGTATGATGTTACGCAGTGACCTACAGTTGATTGCCGATTGGATTCCTGCCCGCAGTCGGGTGTTAGATTTGGGGTGTGGCGATGGCCAATTATTAGCCTATCTCAGCCAACACAAAAAAGTCGTCGGCTATGGTGTTGAGATTGATGTCAATAATGTGATTCGCTGCGTGAGCAGCGGGATCAACGTGGTGCAAGGTGACTTAGAAGCGGGTTTATCCGATTTTCAGAGTGATGCGTTTGATGTGGTGGTGTTATCACAAACCATTCAAGCGATGCGCCATATTGAACAAATCATGGTCGAAATGTTGCGTGTAGGCCGTGAGGCGATTGTGTCTTTCCCCAATTTTGGCTATTGGAAAAACCGTCTGCAAATTTTGCAAGGCCACATGCCGGTTTCAGAAACTATTCCGTACGATTGGCACAACACCCCTAACATTCATTTGTGTATGTTGCGAGATTTTGAAGCGCTGTGCGCCAAAAATCAGATTGAGGTCAAAGAGCGGGTGGTGATGGACGGCGGTAGTCGAATTGATTTCTTGCCCAATTTGCTCGGCAGTTTGGCGTTTTATCGTATCGGGCGTGCAGTATGAATTGGCAGGCCTTGTTCAATCGGCGCATGTTAATTTGTATTTTTACTGGCTTTGCGTCCGGTTTGCCGCTGTATTTTTTGATCAATCTTTTACCGGCATGGTTACGCACCGAGGGCGTTGACTTAAAAGCGATTGGCTTATTTGCGCTGATTCAGTTGCCCTACACTTGGAAGTTTATTTGGTCGCCCTTGATGGACCGCTTTAGTTTGCCACTAGGGCGGCGGCGTGGCTGGATGTTGGCAACACAGGTGGGCTTGATTGCCTCGCTCGCTGGCTTTGCCGCTTTTCAACCACAACAAGATATTTGGTCGATTGCGGTGTTGGCGGTGGCGGTGGCCTTTTTTAGCGCCAGCCAAGATATTGTGTTGGATGCCTATCGGCGTGAAATTTTGCCCGATGCTGAATTGGGGCTAGGGAATTCTATTCATATCAATGCTTATCGTCTGGCGAGTTTAATTCCCGGTTCCTTGTCGCTGATCTTGGCTGACCATTTACCGTGGCCAACTGTCTTTTGGATCACCGCTCTCTTTATGCTGCCGGGGCTGTTGATGACGTTGACGGTGAGTGAACCGATGTTGCAAGGCGCTGCACCGCGCACTTTACGCGAAGCCGTGGTAGAGCCATTTCGTGAATTTATTGATCGGGCTGGATGGCAACATGCGCTACTGATTTTAGGATTTATCTTCCTATATAAGCTCGGTGACAGCATGGCAACCGCACTGGCGACGCCGTTTTATCTTGATACGGGATTTACAAAATCTGATATTGGATTGATCGCCAAACATGCCGGGCTTTGGCCTGCTGTGATAGGTGGTTTACTCGGTGGAATTTGGATGTTAAAGCTCGGCATCAATCGCGCCTTATGGTTATTTGGCGTGGTGCAGATGGTGACAATTTTGGGCTTTGTCATTCTCGACCAAGTCGGCCCAGATAAACTGACTTTAGCCTTAGTGATTTCAGCCGAGGCGTTGGGGGTGGGTTTGGGTTCGGCGGCGTTTATTGCTTTTATTGCCCGTGCGACCCACCCACTGTATACCGCCACCCAACTGGCGCTATTCACCAGCTTATCTGCCGTACCGCGTACGGTCATCAATGCCGGAACTGGCTATTTAGTGGAAGCATTAGGATGGACACCGTTTTTCTTGCTGTGTACGGTGTTGGCAATACCGGGGATGTTGCTACTGGTAAAAGTCGCCCCATGGCATGAGGCGACTTCAGACAAGACGGCAACGGCTCATTAGGCGTGGGCGCTGTGATCGTCAGCAAAACCGCCTGCACAACCACTGACCAGTTGTTTTAAGTGTTCTGGTTGGAGCAGGCGGATATGTTTATGGTCAACGCTAATCCAACCGTTTGCTTGGAATTTCGAAAGCGTGCGGCTCACTGTTTCGAGTTTCAGGCCTAAGAAACTGCCAATTTCTTCACGACTCATCCGTAAAACAAAGTCGTTGGCGGCAAACCCTCTGGCGGAGAGGCGTTGCGATAAATTCAGCAAAAAGGCGGCCAATCGTTCTTCCGCTTTCATATTGCCAAGCAATAACATCACACTTTGGTCGCGTACAATTTCACGACTCATCAGGCGGAAGAAATGACGTTGTAGGCTCGGAATATCTCGCCCGAGGAGTTCCAAGCGCGCAAACGGCAGCTCACAGACATCCGAATCTTCCAAAGCTTGTGCATCACAACCGTGGGTGTTGCTACTGATGCCATCCAACCCCATGAGATCACCAGACATGTGAAACCCGGTGACTTGTTCACGACCATCATGGCTAGACACACAATTTTTGAAAAAGCCGGTGCGGACCGCGAATAAAGCTCGGAAAGGGTCTCCCGCTCGAAACAGATATTCACCGCGTTTGACGCGGCGACTCTGTCGGATCACCGCGTCAAGCTGTGACATTTCCTCTCGGTTCAGACCAAGAGGCAGGCACAGCTCTCGTAAGCTGCAGTTCGAGCAGGAAACTTTGAGGGTGTGCAGGGGAACAGGACGGGGATCGAGCATGGGTAAATTCTGATATAGAGTGGAATTGAGGGGCGGTTGATTCGTGTCAAAAACAATCTGAGTTGGCTCAGGCACAGTGCAGCCATTGAATAGGATATTTCTTTATGAGCACTGCGAATTTTGCCATGTTAGCTTCTCCATCAGCTCGTTTTGAATTCGACCGTCAGCTCATTGAGCGGTTGGACGGCAGTGGACCGCGTTATACCTCCTACCCGACTGCTGATCGATTTAGCAGCGAGTTTGGAGAATTGGATTATCGACATAGCTTACAGCAAAGGCAAATTGGTGCGAATGCTGGGCCGTTGTCGTTGTATGTGCATATCCCTTTTTGCAATACCGTCTGTTACTACTGCGGTTGCAATAAAATTATCACGAAAGATCGTTCGCGTGCAGACCAGTACATAGACTATCTGGAACGCGAACTTGCCTTATACGCCGATTTGCTCGGCGATAAGCAAGATTTGATCCAGCTTCATTTTGGCGGCGGCACACCGACTTTTCTCAGCGATGAGCAGATGACACGGCTGATGACGGCAATTCGCCGGACTTTTCATCTATTGCCACATGGGGAATTCTCGATTGAGATTGACCCACGCAAAGTCACTGCACAGACCGTCGCGCACTTGGCACAACTGGGTTTTAACCGCATGTCTGTTGGTGTACAGGATTTTAATCCGCTTGTCCAGCAAGCCGTTAACCGCATTCAAAGTGAAGAAGAAACACGTGTGGTGATTGAAGCTGCGCGAGCTTCTGGCTTTAAATCGATCAGTTTGGATTTGATTTATGGCCTGCCATTACAAACATTGGCTTCGGTACAAGAGACCCTTGATCGAGTATTAGCCATTCGTCCTGACCGTTTAGCTTTGTATAACTATGCCCATCTGCCTTCGGTGTTTATGCCGCAGCGGCGTATCAACGAAGCAGAATTGCCTGTACCAGAGGTGAAGCTCGATATTCTGCAGATGGCGGTGCAACACCTTGGGACAGCAGGTTATGTTTTTATTGGGATGGACCATTTTGCCCTACCAGAAGATGAATTGGCAGTGGCTTTACAACAAGGGCGGTTGCAGCGTAATTTCCAAGGCTATTCGACTCATGCCGACCATGATTTGATTGCCATTGGTGTGTCTTCGATTGGGAAAGTCGGCCCCAGCTACGCACAAAATCACAAAGAAATCGAGCAATACTATGCAGCGTTGGATGCAGGCCAACTGCCGATTTTGCGTGGTTTATGTTTATCTGCCGATGATTTGCTACGAAGAACGGTGATTCAAGCCTTGATGTGTCGTTTTGCTCTGTCGATGGACGCCATCAGTGAAAGTTTCGGCATTGACTTTAAGCGTTATTTCGCGTGGGAATTGGAAAAACTGGCGGAATATCAAACGCTGGGCTTGTTGGAAATTGACGATGAATGGCTCACCATCAGCCCCCGTGGTCGTTTTCTGATTCGCACGGTCGCAATGGTGTTTGACCGTCATCTGCGCGAAAAACAAACCCATGCCCGTTATTCGCGTACGATTTAACTCAGAACCAGTCACCCCTTTGGGGTGGCTGCATCGTACGGATAAATCATGCCTTGTCTGTTGCCGCTTTAGGCGGTAGGTTCAACATCTGGTTTTTGCACCACGACATACCCCGCCAAAATTTCTTCCTTAAACGACTCAGGAATCGCATCCCAATCGACAATCTGTACGATGATTGGGATATGGCTTTCAACAAAAGCCTCTCTCACCACACTTAAACGAAAGACATCCCGTTTTTTATCAGCAGGAAAGCACGCCATTAGGTTCAAATCACTCGCTTCGTAATGATCGCCTCGTACCCGAGAGCCATACGCCCAAACTGTCGCTTCTGGGATATGCTTTTCTAATAGCGTGCGAACTTGTACCGCATATTTCTCTGGCAAATAGAGTGTACTGAGTTCAGCCATCGCAGGATTTATCTAATTTTTTTCCAATGTGTGATCCGTATTGAGGTACAGCATGGAACAGCCAATTTTTCGAACTAGCCGCATTTTCCTTTCCTAATCTATTCCTGCGAGAAAGGAAAATGCGTGGGCGTGTATTCAATAGATTTAAATATCTTGCCCTTCACGAATCCCCTCGTGATGGGCTTCGCGTTTTGGCAAGATCAAGTTCAAGATAATCGCCAATACCGAACATAACCCCACACCAACCAAAGAGAAGTCGCCAATTTTTAGCTCTAATGCCCCGATACCTGTGGTTAATACCACCGAGACAATCACCAAATTGCGAGGGGCCATTAAATCGACTTTGGCTTCGATCAACGTTTTCAGCCCAATCGAGGCAATCGTGCCGAAAAGCAAGACCATAATACCGCCCATCACCGGCATCGGAATGGATTGCAGCAAGGCATTAAATTTACCGAAGAAAGCCATCGCAATAGCGAAAATAGCTGCCCATGTCATCACTTTTGGATTGAAGTTGCGGGTAATCATCACCGCACCGGTAACCTCGGCATAAGTGGTAACCGGCGGCCCGCCGATTAAACCAGCAAAACACACCCCCAAACCATCCCCCGCCAAGGTGCGGTGTAGGCCCGGTGTTTTGGTGTAGTCTTTGCCCGTTACCCCACCAATTGCCATCACCCCCCCGATATGTTCAATCGCTGGTGCAATCGCCACTGGCAACATAAACAGTGCTGCTGCCCAGTTCACTTCTGGCGTGACAAAATGGGGTACTGCAAACCAAGGGGCGGCCGCAATTTTGCCGAAATCAACCAAGCCCATCACGCTGGCTGCAATATAACCGACGGAAACCCCTGCTAAGATGGGCACCAAACGGAACATGCCTTGGGCAAAAATCGCCACAATAACAGTCGTGGTTAAGGAAATTGTCGCCAGTATCAATGCTGTGCTGTACGGAATAACTTGTTCGCTGCCTGCTCGACCCATTGCCATATTGCTGGCGACAGTGGCGACTGACAAACCGATAATCATAATGACTGGGCCAATGACCACCGGCGGCAACAAGGTATGAACCGCTTCAATGCCACGCCAACGCACTAAACCAGCAAAGACAAAATACATAAAGCCGGCAGCAAACAAACCAAACATGGTTGAGGGTAAACCCCAAGTTTGGGTGGCATAGATAATTGGGGCGATAAATGCAAAGGATGACCCGAGAAAAATCGGCACCTGATTGCGTGTACACAGTTGAAATAACAGTGTACCAATCCCTGCACCTAGCAGGGCCATGGCTGGATTTAATCCAGTCAAAAGAGGAACCAGAACCAAAGCACCAAAGGCAACAAATAAAATTTGTGCCCCAGCGATGGCCTGTTTAAGCGTAGAAAACATGGTTTGCTATCCTAGGCAAAGAAAAAAATAGCAGAGATCTCTGCTAAACCGCGTTATTGTGCCAGAAGCCTTGTAGCGAGAGACCTTCTCAACGGTAATTTTGCTAACAGCGCTGGCATAATTTGTGATTGTTTATTCTCCTTTATCTGAGTTTGCCTGATGACGTCATTACATACCCCTGCTTTTGTCTACGCCTTTCGTGAAGCCGCGCCTTATATTCACGCCTTTCGTAACAAGACGTTTGTGATTGCGTTTGGTGGTGAGTTATTAGAAACCGATCGTCTAGCGCCATTGTGTTATGACTTAAATGTGTTGATTAGTCTTGGGGTGCGGGTGGTTTTGGTGCACGGCATTCGGCCACAAATCGATGCAGTTTTAGCCACCAAGGGAATTGTTTCGCGTTACCACGGCAGTCGGCGGATTACCGATGGCGAGGGCTTAGCTGCGGTACGGCAAGCCGTCGGGCTGGCGCGGGCAGAAATTGAATCACAGCTCAGTCTCGCACTCCCTAATTCCCCAATGGCGGGGGCAAACTTGCGTATTAGCAGTGGGAATTTTGTGGTGGCGCGTCCCCTCGGTGTGTTGGATGGGGTGGACATGCAATATACCGGCCAAGTGCGGCGAATTGATGTGCAAGCAATTCGCGACCACCTTGCCCTCGGTGAAATCGTTTTATTCTCGCCATTAGGGTTTTCGCCAACCGGCGAAAGCTTTAATTTGACGATGGAAGAATTAGCGACTGATCTGGCGGTGAATTTGCAAGCAGACAAACTGATTTTCCTCGCCGACAGCGATGGCGTACACAGTGAAGACGGGACATTTTTAGCCGAGTTAACTGCTGGCGAGGCCGAGCAGCTATTAGAAGAAAAAGAACTGACCCCGGGCAGTCTATGGACCTATTTAGCCTGTGCCACCCGCGCCACACGTAAAGGTGTGGCACGGGCGCATTTGGTGAGTCATCGTGAAGAGGGTGCGTTGCTGACCGAGCTTTTCACCCACGATGGGATTGGCACCATGATTTCACGTGAAAATCTAGTCAAAATGCGTACGGCAACGATTGATGATGTCGGTGCGATTTTGGCATTGATCGAACCGTTGGAACAAAGAGGCGCGTTGGTCAAACGTGGGCGTGAGCTGATTGAGATGGAAATTCAGCACTATTTTGTGGTCGAGCATGACGGGATGATTATTGGCTGTGTCGCCATGCACCCTTATCCCAAAGAGCAAATGGCAGAATTAGCATGTTTAGCAGTTGATCCGCAGTGGCGAGATGGGGGATATGGTGATGCTTTGGTGCAGCAGGTCGAGCGACAGGCCCGTGCCAAAGGGGTTGCTAAACTCTTTGTTTTAACAACACAAACGGCACATTGGTTTGTCGAGCATGGTTTTGTATTGGCGACACCCGAGGCACTGCCCGAGGCAAAAAAAGCTTTTTATAATCACCAACGCCGCTCACAAGTGTTAATCAAAACGTTGTCTTAACAGAATTCAGCGTAAGTCGCACAATCTGGTGACTCTCTTTCAAACGACCGTAGCTACACGGATTGTCAAAGCGAGCTGGGATCGGTACAACCTGACATTCTGTCTTTATTTCTGTTGCTGTTGGGGGTGTTTTGTCTGATGCACGAATCATATCCTTCCCCTTCTGCGGGCTCACACTCAACTGACACCCAGCAACAAGGCTGTGCGCGCTTTGTGCGAACCTTGCGCTTTCGTTTGATTGCGCTAGGTTTTTTGGCCAATCTCTTATTGGTTGGCATGATGTTGCTGATTATGTTGTTTTCGTGGGAACACAGCACACGTCAAGCCCTACAAGTTCGCAGCCATGAAGTGCGGCAACTGCTACAAGCGGTTTTACAAGAGCCATTGCGTTATGAGGATTACCCTCGTGTCGTCGATTTGGTCAATCAGTCCTTCACGCAAAGTGATTTGTTGTATCTCGCGGTGGAAAACCAACAGGGGCAACAAATTGCACTGTTACAACAATCACAAATCATACCTTCCCCATCACGACAACAAGAGACGTTGGCTTCTGTGTCGCTGTTATTTTCCCTGTCTGAAGGCGTGTATCAACGTAGCGTGATTACCGATGGTGGCAAGGTGATCGGTCAAGTCAGTTATGTTTTATCATTACAAACAGCCACCGCTGCATTGAAAACGCTGTTGTTACAGGTGTTATTGGTGATGGTAGTCAGTATTCTGTTGCTCGGTTTATTGACGGCCTTAATCGGCCTTTGGATTGGCCGCCCGCTGTCGGCGTTAATCCGCGCTGCACGGGCCATTGCTGCTGGAGATTATCAAGCCTCGTTACCGCCAAGCAATGCCAATGAAATTGGTCGGTTAGCCGCCGCCTTTGCTCAGATGCGCGATGCCCTGCGTGAACAAATGAGCACACTACGGCAACAACGAGAAACGCTCCATGCCATTGCCGACTATACCTACGCTTGGGAAATGTGGCTTAACCGTGAAGGTAAGCTCTATTGGCTCAATCCTTCGGTGGAAAGAATTACCGGCTATCGGGCTGAGGAATTGCTCAACGAAAAAGTTCGCTTATTAGACGACATCATTCACCCCGAAGACAGCGAACAAGTGCGCGACTATATTAGCCAAGCCATTCGCCAACAAAGTGCCGGTCAGGGGTTTCAATTCCGGATGCGTCATCGTGATGGTCGGATTATTTGGGTGATTGCGAATTGGCAGCCGCTTTATAGCCAAGAACGGCGCTTTTTAGGGCTACGCGCTAGCCTATTGGATTACACCAGTCAAAAACAGGCAGATTTGGCCTTACAACAAGCCATTGCTGAGCTACAAGCAGTGCAACAAGAAAATGAATTGCATCTGCGACAAGCACAACGAGAACAAGCGCGGTTGCGTGCGTTGTTCTCCTCTTTACAAGTCGGCGTGGTGTTTGTCGATCATCAAGATCGGATTGTCTATGCCAATCCTGCTTTTGCCCAACTCTGGGGCTTGCCACCGGCACCTGTGCTAAATCAATGCCCTCTCCCGTCGCTTTTGCCGCAACTCTTTGCTCAACCACAGGTTGAGGATGTGGTGCGGGAGTTTGAAGTAGATGCAGGGGTGATTTTGACTGCCTTTAATGTGCCGGTCAGTGGTGAGGAAAATGGCCGTTTGTGGGTGTTCCAAGATGTGACTGATGAACGTGCTTATGCAGAACAACTGCGTGTTTTGGCAGAGCGCGATACGTTGACTGGGATTTTTAACCGACGGCGTTTCCAACATGATATCGAACATGCTTTGCAGCAAGCACAACAACAGCAACATCCACTGGCTATTTTATTGTTCGATCTCAACCGCTTTAAGCAAGTGAACGACAACTATGGTCATGCCGCTGGCGATCAGGTGTTAATCGAAATTGCCCGTACATTAGGTTATGTGTTGCGTACTGGCGAATGGTTATATCGTCTAGGGGGAGATGAGTTCGCCATTTTATTGCCAGATGCCGATTTAGAGGCAGCGGCAGTGGTGGCGCAACGCGTGCAAGACCATATTGCACAGCTGCCGTTCGTCTTTGAAGGCCAAGCCTGTCATGTGGGAAGCAGCATTGGGGTGGCGGTGTTTCCGCAACATGCGACCGATGCCATGATGCTGACTGCGGTGGCCGATGCTGCGATGTATGAGGCAAAAAAACGGGGCGGGCAGTGGTGTGTTTTTGATGCACAACAGATGAGCCTCCCCTGTTCGGATACCGAGCCTACGTCGTTCAAGGATGCTTCTTCTTCGATAGTTGATTAACTTGGATTGTGAATTACCCCTGTCGTCGCTATCTTCTCTTTCCGGTTGCCTTGTTAAAAAATGAGGCGTGTTCATACTCCGGCAATCTGCCGCGTGTATGGTTTGGCTAAAAAAGGATAGATTGATGAGCCGTATGGTGAACTGTATCAAACTGGGTCGTGAAGCTGAGGGAATGGATTTTGCCCCGCTGCCCGGTGAATTGGGTCAGAAATTGTATGACAACGTTTCAAAAGAAGCATGGCAAGGTTGGATTCGCCATCAAACCATGTTGATCAATGAAAACCGTTTGAGCTTGGCTGATCCACGTGCTCGTCAATATCTGACGCAACAGCTACAAAATTACTTCTTTGGTCAGGGAGCAGATGCCGTGTCTGGCTTTGTTCCTCCAAAGGCATAACTGTTATCGGCGCCCGTTTCCTGTTGGTCTCGGGCGTTTTTATTCACTGACTTTGACGCTAATCTGATGACAACTCCTGCTGCTGACTTACTGCTAAATCGTGAAATTGGTTTGATTGAATTCAATCGTCGGGTGCTGGCACAAGCGGAAGACCCTGCTGTGCCTTTACTAGAGCGCCTGCGTTTTTTATGTATTGTTTCATCTAATCTGGACGAATTATTCGAAGTCAGGGTGGCGTGGTTGCGTGAAGAAGCTGCCTTGCGGCCAGAACGTGTTCTACCTGACGGCATTACCCCGCGCCAAGCGTTAGCGCGGCTGTCTGATGCCGCCCATGCTTTGGTGACACGGCAATATGCCTTGATGAAAGAAATGGTCTTTCCTGCGCTTGAGAAGGAAGGTATTGTTTTTATTCGTCGCAATGACTGGAGCGATGAGTTACGGGCTTGGATTCGGCAATATTTCTTTAAGGAAGTGATGCCAATTTTGACCCCGATTGGTCTCGATCCTTCTCATCCCTTCCCAAAACTCCTCAACAAAAGCTTGAACTTCGCTATTGAATTAGAAGGCAAAGATGCGTTTGGGCGCAATTCGGGCATTGCCATTGTGCAAGCGCCACGGATTTTACCTCGGGTGATTCGTCTACCGCGTGAACTGTGTGGCGATAAAGCCTGCTTTGTGTTTTTGTCGTCTATTTTGCATGCCCATGCCCAAGAACTGTTTTCGGGTATGACGGTGAAGGGATGCTATCAATTCCGTGTTACCCGCAACAGTGAATTAAATGTGGAAGAAGACGAGGTAAAAAATCTGCGCACGGCGCTGCAAGGTGAATTACGCCATCGTCAATATGGTGAGGCAGTGCGATTAGAGATTGCCGATACCTGCCCGCCACACATGGAAGAGTTTTTACTCAACCAGTTTAATTTAGAACGGCGCGATATTTTCCGGGTCGATGGCCCAGTGAATTTGGTTCGTTTAATGTCGGTGCCCGATTTAGTCGATCGCCCTGATTTGAAATTTGCTTCCTTTACACCCACCCTGCCAGAGGTATTACGTAAAAAGTCTGGTTTGCTGGCAGCGATTCGCAAGGGCGATATTTTATTGCATCACCCCTACCAAAGTTTCCAACCGGTGATTGATCTGTTGCATATTGCTGCCACTGATCCACAAGTTGTCGCCATTAAGATGACGGTGTACCGCACAGGTACCGAATCGGCGTTGATGGAGTCGCTGATTATGGCTGCGCGCGCTGGAAAACAAGTGACAGTGGTGGTTGAACTGATGGCGCGTTTTGATGAAGAAGCGAACATCAGTTGGGCCAGCCGTTTGGAAGATGCAGGGGCGCATGTGGTTTACGGCGTCTATGGCTATAAAGTCCATGCCAAAATGTTGATGGTGGTTCGGCGTGAAGAAGGCGCTTTGCGCCGTTATGTGCATCTTGGCACGGGGAACTATCACCCACGGACGGCGCGGCTGTATACCGATTTTGGTTTGTTGACGTGCAACGAAGAAATCGCCAGCGATGTCAACGATATTTTTGTGCAGATTACTGGGCTAGGTCGTGCTAATCAGCTGGGTCATCTGTTGCAATCACCCTTTAGTTTACATCCAACGATGATGGCCTTGATTGAACGTGAGGCCGACCATGCGCGTGCTGGCAAACCTGCCCGTATTATCGCCAAGATGAATTCGTTGTTAGAACCCCAAGTGATTCAAGCACTGTATGCCGCCAGCCAAGCAGGGGTACAAATTCAACTGATTGTGCGTGGTGTCTGTGCCCTGCGTCCGGGTGTGCCGGGGGTATCTGATAACATTAGTGTGCGTTCGATTGTTGGCCGTTTCCTTGAACATACTCGCGTGTTTTATTTCTTGAATGAAGGGGCAGAAGATGTCTTTATTGCCAGCGCTGACTGGATGGGACGCAATTTCTTCCGCCGCATTGAAACCTGCACGCCGATTCTTGATGCCCGTTTGAAAAAACGGGTCATCCGTGAAGGCTTGCGTTTATATCTGACTGACAATACCAATGCTTGGGAAATGCTGGCCGATGGCAGCTACCGCCGGAAAACTGGCCGTGGTCGCTCACGCGCTGCACAAGCGGAATTGTTGGCCGAATACAGTGAAGAGCAAAAATGACCGGAACTGATATTGCCATTCTCGCCTTGGGGGTGATCGCTTCTCTTCTTGGCATCCTTGGCACCATTCTCCCCGCGATTCCCGGCCTACCTCTTTTAGCCGCTGGCTTGGTGTTATTGGCATGGGCGGGAGATTTCCTCGCCGTTGGTGGCGTGGCGTTGGCGGTGATTGTTGGCCTCGCGTTCTTTGGCATGGCCATTGATTTTGTGGCCGGTTTGTTGGGGGCCAAAGTGTGTGGAGCCAGTAAACAAGCGTTGTGGGGGGCGTTTATTGGTGGTTTGGTGGGGATTGTCTTTGGTCTCCCCGGCCTGATCCTTGGCCCCTTTGTCGGAGCAGCGGTCGGTGAGCTGATGGCACAACGTGGGATGTGGCAGGCGGGTAAAGTGGGGCTGGCGACTTTATTGGGCTTGATTATCGGCACCGTGGCGAAAATTGGTTCTGCCTTAGCGATGGTAGGGGTATTTGCCGGCGCTTATTTGGTCTAGATCCAAGACAACACCGCCCAAGCATGGGCGGTGTCCACATCTTTTATTGTTGCTGGCTGCTAGAGGTTGCGGTGGTAGTGGCTTCGCTATGTAACAGCTTCGGCACGACCAACGACAACACAACACCCAAAATGCCGGTCAATAACAAGGTTTGTAAGACGGTGATACCGCGTTGTTTGGCCAGATGCGGTGATGACTGCATAAAAAATACTCCAAAAATCAATGACAGGTTGGCGAATTGTGGTCGGGCAGGGGACGAAATAGCTGTGTGCAATCTTCCTCATCGAACACATAACGCTGGTGGCAATAGTCGCAGATAATTTCAACGCTGCCTTGTTCTTGCACAATATCGCTCACTTCAGCGGCCCCCATCATTTGCAACATCCCGCCGACTCGTTCACGGCTACATGAACAACCGAATGCCTGTTCTTCCACTTTCAGCACCTGCAGCTGTTCTTCATGGAATAAACGATGGCGCAGGATATCAGGGTCAGTTGCCAATAATTCAGGGGTGTGCAGCGTACCGGCTAAGGCACATAAACGATGCCAATCTTCTGCTTCACCATGCCCCTCCGGTAGACGTTGCAATAACAAACCACAGGCAACCTCGGTATCACACGCCAACCACAAACGACTTTCAAGCTGTTCTGAACGTTGCATATAGCCTTGCAGCATCTCAGCAACGCTATTGCCTTCTAGGGCCACAATACCTTGATAGGGTGGCGTCCCATTTTTCGGGTCGAGAATCAACACAAACTGACCTTGACCTAACAGTTCCGTTAAACTTGCTGCCGTTGGTAACTCGCCTTCCCATTTTGCCGTGGCACGCAAGGTGCGATCTGCATTCCATTCCACGACTAAAAGTTTTAGTGCCCCTTTGCCCTGTAGCTGTAACACTAAACTACCATCAAATTTCAGCATCGAGCCAAGCAGCGCACTGGCGGCAAGTAGCTCTCCCAACGGTTGTCGCAAGACATCAGGATAATCGCGTCGCTGTAAGATCGTTTGCCAAGTGTGGTGCAGCCGCACTTGGGCACCCCGTGCCGGTGCACTATCAAATAAAAAACGGAAAAGTTTATCGTTTTGCATTAGGTTTCATCCTCTGCCAACGCCGCATTGCATGAGTACAGGGTCATTGGCAAACTGCTGGCAATATCAAATTCTGCCCCTGCTTTTACCCCAAGTTGGGCGATTTCGGCCGCTGTCATTGCACTGTCGTAGCTGGCATACATCGCACCAAGCGCAAAATCACGGCCCGAGCCAATCGCCCAAAACCGATGGTATTCATAGACTTCACGCATCGAATACACCGCAAAAATCCCGTGTGGATTGGCAATTAACACGGTCATTTGGCTTGATTCATAGGGGTCGTTGTCTTCTTCTTCGGTATTGAGGAAATAGTCTTCTTTCAGCTTGTTATGCAGCTTGCGGAAGGTTTCAAAAATCGCCAGACGGCTCGACAAATCGCGGTTTTTGAGTTTGACCAAAGCGGACTGCAACACCAAATCGTGGGCCGCACTGCCAGAGACCGCGATAAAATTGTCATCTAAGCGAAAAATTTTGTTATAGCGGGCGTCGTAGGTCGCACCAACACGGGTTTCGCCAAAGGTCGATTGGCTGTCTCCTGCGATGCTTACCACACCGGCTTTCTTAACCATGACGAGCGTGGTCACGGCATCTCCTGAACAAAAGCAAAGGACGTAAGATAACGCCGCGCGCGAGAAAAGCAAGTCGTATTTTAATACTGCATTTGGAGCCAACAATTATGTGTCAACTACTCGGAATGAATTGCAACACCCCAACTGACATTCAATTTTCTTTTCAAGGCTTTTCCCGTCGTGGTGGTTTGACCGACCACCACGCCGACGGCTGGGGCATTGCGTTTTTTGAACACAGTGGGGTGCGTGTCTTCCTCGACGATATGCCCTCGGCGCATTCGCCTGTGGCAGCCTTTGTGCAAGCCTACCCAATCAAATCAGAGAACGTGATTGCCCATATTCGCAAAGCCACACAAGGCGCCGTCAACTTAGCCAATGTGCACCCCTTTCAGCGTGAAATGTGGGGACGGTATTGGATTTTTGCCCACAACGGTAATTTAGAAAACTTCACCCCACCGGCAGGGCGTTTTTATCAACCTGTTGGTCAAACCGACTCCGAAGCTGCATTCTGTTTATTGTTAGAAACATTACGCAGTCGCTTTGATGCCATGCCTGCCCTTGAGGATTTTTGTCAGGTGGTGGCCGAAGTTACCGCCACCATTCGTCAGCATGGGATTTTCAATTTTATGCTGTCCAATGGCGATTTTTTATTGGCACATTGTTCGACCAAACTGCATTACTTGGTGCGCCAAGCGCCCTTTGCAGAAGCGCATTTATTGGATGAGGACATGAGTATTGATTTTAATCAGGTCACAACACCAAACGATCGCGTGGCAGTGATTGCGACATTGCCGTTGACCGACAATGAAACATGGACGGCATTTGCCGAAGGCGAATTGATGTTATTCCGTGATGGCTTGCCAACGACGATTACTGTCCCTATGCCAAATGGGCGCGACAAAATAGCGACTAACAGTTAAGCTAGATGTCATTTTCCTTTTCAAGGTCGAGTGATCATCGTGAGCCATTTTGATTTCCGTCAGCCGCCATTTGATGTCTTAACCCCTTATGAGCGTGAATTGGTGGCAAAAGCCGCTGATATCGTCTTTTTTCCTGCTGGTGCAACCGTATTGGAACCCACACAAACCGCTGAGTTTTTGTATGTGGTGATCAAAGGGATTGTGCGTGAAATGGCCGAAGAGGAAACCGTTGCCGTGTTTCGCAGCAACGATAGCTTTGATACGCGTGCCTTGATTGCGGGTCATAGCCCACACCGTTTTGAAGTATATGAAGAAGCGTTGTTATTCACCTTGCCGCGCAGCTTAATTTTGCAACTGATTGAGAGCAACGCGGTTTTTGCTGCCTTCTTTTTTCAAACAGTGGCAGAAAAATTTACTGCCTTGGCACAACACCGTACCCATAACCCCGAGTTACAAAACTTGCTGACCGCTCGGGTACGGGAAGTCACCGCCCGCGCCCCCGTATTTTTAGAGGGTGAGGCAACCGTACTGCATGCGGCACAGGCCATGAAACAACATAAGGTCAAATCGTTGTTGATTCGGCAAGGCGAACAGGTCGGGATTTTTACCGTCAGTGACTTTCGCGATGTGATTCTTGCTGGGCACAGTGCCGATGTCCCCTTGGCCAAGTTAGCGCATTTCTCGCTGATCTGTTGCGATATTGACGACTATTTGTTCAATGCTTTGTTGACCATGACCCATCACACGGTACAGCGGGTGGTGGTGACCGAACAAGGCAAGCCGGTAGGGGTGTTAGAACAAATTGATTTATTGTCCTATTTCTCGAATCACTCACACCTGATTGCACAGCAACTTGAACGCTCAGTGAGCTTGCCAGCTTTAGTCCCTGTGGCGCAGCAAATTGATAAATTGGTGCATATCTTGTCGGGGCATGGGGTGAAAGCACCACAACTGGCTAAGCTGGTGCAAACCTTAAATGGGCAGTTATTTGCCCGTGCATGGGCGCTGATTGCGCCACCAGAATTGATCGCGCATAGCTGTTTGGTTGTCTTGGGATCGGAAGGGCGAGGCGAACAGATTTTAAAAACTGACCAAGATAATGCCCTGATTGTGGCGGATGATTGTCCGTTGACCATGGCTGAAATTACGCAGATCACACAGCGTTTTTCCGAGGCCTTGGATCAGTTTGGCTATCCACCATGCCCCGGTGGGGTGATGTTGTCACGAGAAGCGTGGTGTAAAACGGTTTCGGCTTGGCAAGACACCATTTATGAATGGGTTAACCTGCCGCGTGAAGATTCACAGATGAATTTGGCTATTTTCACCGATGCCCATGCAGTGGCAGGTGATAGCACGCTATTGCAACAAATCAAAACGGTATTATCAGAACATCTTGATAACAGCGATATGTTCTTCCATCATTTTGCCCGCTCAGTGCTGCAATTTGATACCCCGCTTGGTTTATTCGGCCAGCTGTTGTCGCATGAAGAAAATGGTGTGGCCACGTTAGACTTGAAAAAAGGTGGGATCTTTCCTTTGGTGCATGGCCTGCGTGCACTGGCTTTGCAATACCATCTTTCCGAAACCAATAGCTTTGACCGGCTGACCGTGTTAGCGCAACAAGGTCATCTGGAATCTCAGTTGGCACAAGACTGTAATGAAGCCTTGTCATTTTTATTAACCCTGCGTTTACAACAAGGGCTCACCGCGCTGGATGTTGGTGCACCTGCCAGTAACCTGATTGAACCCAAACGATTATCGACGCTAGAGCGCGATTTGCTCAAAGAAGCTTTTGCTGTAGTGAAACGCTTTAAGTCCTCGATTCGTCATCACTTCCACCTAGGGGGTATGTGATGTTTAAGACGTTACAGCAACAGTGGGCAAAACGTAAATTGCGTGATCCGCGTTGGGAAGTCTTATTTCAGGCCAATGATGAAGAATGGGTCAGTGTCGATTGTGAAACCACCAGCTTAAATGTGGCCGAGGCTGAAATTCTGTCGATTGGTGCGGTCAAGGTACGTGGCAATCGGATTCTAAGCAGCGAGTCGTTTTATCGGGTGGTCAAACCCAGCATCAACCCCGATGCCGCCAGTGTCAGTATCCACGGTTTACGGCCCTTGGATGTCTCGCAAGGGATCAGCTGTGAACAGGCCGTGACTGAGCTATTAGAATTTATCGGGGGACGGGGGTTGTTGGGGTATTACCTTGAATATGATGTGGCAATTTTAAATAAAACGGTGAAACCCCTAATCGGTTGTAAATTGCCACAGCGACAAGTGGAAATCTCGGCGCTGTATTACGACTGGAAAATTCAACAAAATGTCGGTGCCAATATCGACTTGCGGTTACAGACGATTTTGGACGAGCTGCATATTCCCACCTTGGCACGCCATGATGCACTCAACGATGCGATTACCGCTGCAATGATCTATCAAGCGATGCAAGTGCGGAAGCCTAAACGTCCGTTTGGTTGATGGGCGGGTAGGGGCAGCTTTTTTTAGTGGCCCCTACCTGATTGCAAAACCAAGAGGCTTGACATCCTCCCCGGCCTGAAGGCCGAAGATTCCTACTGCGCTCAGGCGCGGTATTAAACCGCTCCTAAGTCGCTTCGGTGGGTTCCTGCTGCTGGCGGCATTACTGCACCGCTCACTTCACAGGCTAACCGGGCGTGTCCCGCCCTTAGAACATTGATCGCGCCGACGACATCGGCGTTTTCCTCGAAACCACATTCCACACACGCAAACCGGGCTTGCGTCTGGCGGTTGTCCGCCGAGATGTGTCCGCAGTACGGGCAGGTGCGGCTCGTGTTCCGTGGCGGCACGGCGATGAGATGCCCGCCGCGCCATGCCAGCTTGTAGTCCAGTTGGCGGCGGAACTCGAACCAGCCCTGATCGAGGATGGACTTGTTCAAGCCGGATTTGGCCCGAACGTTTTTCCCCAGCGCATCTGCCGTGCCTGCCGCCGACCTGGACATGTTCCGTACCTGCAAGTCCTCGATACACACCATCGCGTGGTTTTGGCTGATCTTGGTCGTGGTCTTGTGCAGGTAGTCGCGGCGGGCGTTGCCGATGCGGGAATGGATACGCTGAACTCGGGCTTTCGCCTTCTTCCAGTTGTTGCTGAATTTGGTCTTGCGGCTCAGCGCCTGCTGCGCCTTGCGTAGCGCCGTTTCGTGTCGCTTGAAGCTGTTGAGCGGCGCGTAGTACGTGCCGTCCGAGAGCGTGGCGAACCGGGCAATGCCCATGTCGATGCCCACTGCCGTGGTGGACTGTGGCACGGGTTGCTCCACCTCACGCTCGGTCTGGATGCTCACGAACCACTTGCCGCACGACTGGCTGACGGTGACGTTCTTCACCGTACCCAGCACGGCCCGGCTATGGCGGTAGCGCAGCCAGCCCAGCTTGGGCAAGAAGATGCGACTGTTACCCTGATCGAGTTTGATCTGCTTCGGATCGGGATAGCGGAAGCTGTCGCTCTGGCCTTTCTTCTTGAAGCGCGGGAATTCCGCCCGCTTGGCGAAGAAGTTGCTGTAGGCCCGCTCCAAATCCTTGAGCGTCTGTTGCAGCGGGTGCACCGGCGCATCGGCCAACCATGCCGTTTCTGTGCTGTTGCGCCACTCGGTGAGCAGCTTGCACAGGCCCGCATAGCCCAGTTTCTTCTCTCCATGTTCGTAGCGTTCCTTCTGCAACGCCAGCGCCTTGTTGAACACGAAGCGGCACGATCCGGCGAAGCGGCGCATCTGGCGCTGCTGTTCGCCGGTCGGCATCAGTTCGTACTTGAAGGCTTGGAGGCGTTGCATGGCTCAATCCTACTCTTGGTCTATGATCGATGACAACGATATACGGCATGGTCGGCACTGCGTTTTCAAGATGCACGTCCACTTGGTCTTTGTGGCGAAGTACCGTCGCAAAGTGTTCGACGGCGACGCCATCGACCGGCTGCGCAAGGAACGCCCCCGACATCCAGAAACGCTACTGGAAAGGCGTGCTGTGGTCGCCGTCCTACTTCGCTTCGTCTTGCGGAGGCGCACCGATTTCCATCGTGCGCCAGTACATCGAACAGCAGCAGACACCACACTGAAAGGCAAGGACGGCTACGTCGTCCGCGCTATCCTTCCCAGCCCTGAACGGCGGGGCTTGTCGCGCACCGGGTCAAAGCCATCCTTCCTCAGCAAACGAAACCGTGGCGGTGCCGGCAACAATAAAGTGGTCGAGTAAACGGATATCGAGCAGTTGTAGCGCGGCGACCAGCCGCTTGGTTAAGGCGCGATCGGCTTCGCTTGGCTCGCGGGCGCCGGAGGGATGATTATGCGCCACGATAACGGCGGTGGCGTGATGTTTTAGCGCATGGCGGGCAATTTCTCGTGGATAAACAGCGGTTTGATTGATGGTGCCGTGGGCCACTTCTTCCACTGCTAACACGCGGTTTTGATTGGAGAGAAATAACACCAGAAATACTTCAATCTCACGCCGCGCCAGCAATAAGCGTAAATAGTTTCTTACGCTGTCGGGGTTACTGAGCACATCTCCAGTGTGTAAATCCTCGGCCAACGCTCGACGGGTCAATTCCACCGTTGCCGCCAGTTGGGCATATTTCGCCGGCCCTAAACCGGGAATGTCGGCAAACGCCTGTAGTGGCGCATGGATGAGCGCAGACAGTGAACCAAACTGTGCCAAAGCCCGTTTTGCCAAACCGACTGCACTCAAGCCCTTTATCCCAGTCCGTAAAAACAAGGCCAATAACTCGGCATCACTTAAACTGGCGGCGCCGCGAGTCAGCAATTTTTCTCTGGGCCGTTCATCCTCTGGCCAATCACAAATCCCCATGTCTTTTCCCCTTTTGCTAAAACATGCAAAGAGAAATTACAAAAAATTCAGGTGTTTGTCATGCCTTGTGCTGGTTTTTTATAGACTAGGCGTGTGATCTTCTACGGTGTTGTTGCAAAAAGGCAAACCCATCACGCTTTCTGCGCGTGACCAATCAAAATAGGGACCGGGGTCTTGTTTGCGAGTAGGGGCGATATGTTGATGGCCGGTCATGGCACACAGGCTAGGGTGTTTTTGTTTGAGTTGCTGTGCCAGTGTCGCAAGGCGTTGGTATTGTGCATCAGTGAATGGCACATCACCCGAACCTTCTAATTCAATGCCAATGGAAAAATCATTACAACGTTCGCGCCCTCGCCATTGCGATGCCCCTGCGTGCCAAGCGCGTTGTTCGGTGGCAACAAATTGAATCAGTTCTCCATCTCGCCGAATCAAAAAATGTGCCGAGACGCGTAAATGGGCAATGGCCGCATAGTAAGGGTGAGCATTAGGGTCTAATTGATTGGTAAATAGTTGGATAATACCCTCACCACAGAAATGTTCCGGCGGTAAGCTGATATAGTGAATGACAAGCAGTGGAATATCACTTGAATCAGGACGTTCATCACAGTTGGGTGATGCAATAAAACGATCAATGGTCACCATCTTAGCCGCTTTCTTTGACGATAAATTTAATTATCATGATTCAAATTACCCCAATAGGACAAGCCCTCGCGCCCAGTTTCGATCATCCGATTGAAATGCTTGAGGCCTGCCATGACAAAGTGCGGCATTTTACCCATCAGCTGGCGCAGTTGCCGGCACACTTGGATCAGTTCGGGATTACCGACGCGACGATACAGACCATCCACGGCATTTTGCGTTATTTCGATGTGGCCGCACCTTTGCATCATGCTGATGAAGAGCAAAATTTGTTCCCCGCCTTGTTAACGGTGGCACCGCAATACAGCCCCCTGATTGAGCGATTGTTAGCCGAGCATCTCGAACTCAATATGAGCTGGTTGGTGTTGCGTGAACAATTACAGCAAGTGCAGCAAGGGCATGCACAGGCGCTGAGCCGCACGCGGGTACAGCGTTTTTGTCGCCGCTATCGGTTACATGCTTTGGATGAAGAAAACGAAGTGTTCACTGCGGCGAAAGACTTTCTATCAGACATGCGGTTGCAGGAGTTAGGCCAGCCGATGGCGGCTCGGCGGCAATCAGCCGCTTAATCGACTAATGCGGTTGTGGCTGTTTAAAGAGCTGTTGCAAATAGTCTTGATAGGGCGCAGGAAGGGGATGTTGTTGCCACAGTTGCCGCAGTTGTGTTTGGTTGGGCATCACAGCCAACGCTTGGTGTAGCTCTTTGACAAAGTGAGGGAAACCAGTACGGGTTAAGGGGGTACGACGAGCGTGCAGATAGTGTTGGCACGCCGACCGTAAGTGCTCGCTCAGTGTTAACTGGGTATGCAGTGCCTGACAGACCATTTCCAACGGCAACGTGATATCGCGGTTATGTAGCGGTGCCTGACTGACCTGTAGCAACAAATAATAGGCGCTGTTGAGTAATACAGCGGCAAAACTGGCATCTTCAGCGGTGGCCAACGGTAGCCATAAGCCACGGCATGGGGCGAGTTGATGAAAAAAACGCGCCGCCCGTTGTTGTGCGCGTGGACTGCCACCGACACACAACGCAAAGCCATGTTGCACCCCAAAATCGGTCCACAATCCATCACATAACACATAGTGATGATAGCCAAAGGCTTGCCGCCGTTTTGCCAGATGCGAAAACCAACTGCCCGAGATATCAACCACCACGAATTGATGACGTTGCAACACCGCTTTGGGGTAATGTAACAGTTGCTGGATGCCTAACTGGTCAGCAAACACCACTCGCTGGGTAAGCTTAGCGAGGGGCTGGGACAATGTTGGCGGTGACAGCTTAAGCCGTTGTGCAATCCAATGACTGCGCGGGCTGTTGCCTAACACTGTGCAGCGTGCGGCAATCAATCAGATTCCCCCACATAGGCGGGCACTGATTGAAGCTTGTGCAAGATGTTGTAAAAACCATGCCAGTGCATGACTGGGCTGGCGTTCGCGCCAACCACAAAATAATAAGGTCGAGGGTTTGCCCTCTTGCACTGCCAACTCGCGTAGCTGACCCGCGGCAATCGCCGGTCGTGCCAAGCGTTCGGGTAAAAACCCCACGCCCAAACCGGCACATTGGGCAGCCAATTTATCGTCGATCGTGGGCACAGTGAGTACCTCCTGTCCGGTTAATAAGCTACTGGAGCGAGGTGGTAATTGACGCGAGCTGTCAGCCGCAGCGATAGCACGATAGCGGCGGATAACACTGGCAGAAAGGGGCTGTGGGTGTTGGCACAGCGGATGATCGGGATGCACAGCAAAGATAAAATTAACTTGTGCCAAAGGTTGTGATAACACGCCAACCGGAGGATGGTCATTGGCACCGATTACCAAATCTGCCCGTTGATTCACCAACGCATCCCACGTTCCACCAAATACCTCGCGTTGAATACGAAGTCTTGTTCCTTGATTGTATTGGTCAAATTCTGCGACAGATGCCAGTATGGCAGAAAAATCTAATAAATCACTGACGGCAATCCGCAGTTCTGGCTCCCATCCTGATGCCAGACTGTGCATTTTTTGTTCGAGTTGACTGGCACACGCCAGCAGTTGTCGCCCTTCTTCTAACAAGGCATGTCCAATTGCGGTCAGTTTGGCACGGTGGCCGCTGCGGTCGAACAGAGAGATGGCTAAATCTTGTTCTAATTTTTGAATGGTGTAGGTGATGGCAGACGGCACACGATGTAATTCTTCAGCCGCTGCTGCAAAGCTGCCATTGCGTGCGATGCTATCGAGCACCAGCAGCGCATCTAAAGAAAGTCGCATGGTTTACCCTATCTGCAAAAAAAGAGCGTTTTTTGGTTTAATTTAACATTATTGCTTAAGCAATGCCGACAAAAAAAGCCGGCGGGACGCCGACTTTCTTTGTCTTGCTAGGCAAGTGGGATTACGGTTGGTAGCGAGCGACACCATCCACCAATTCTTTTTTGGCGGCTTCTGCATCGTCCCAGCCTTGTACCTTAACCCATTTTCCTTTTTCCAAATCTTTGTAATGTTCAAAGAAATGGGAGATTTGGTCACGCAACAACTGGGGCAGGTCTTCCAGTTTTTGCACGTCTTTATACATTGGGCACAGTTTTTCGACTGGCACAGCCACTAATTTAGCGTCGATACCGGATTCATCTTCCATTTTCAGCACGCCCAAGGCACGGCAACGTACCACCACACCCAACTGCAGTGGGAATGGAGTCACGACTAACACGTCAACGGGATCGCCATCTTCGGATAAGGTTTGTGGCACATAGCCGTAGTTCGCTGGGTAGAACATTGCTGTACCCATGAAACGATCCACGAACATTGCGCCCGTTTCTTTGTCCAACTCGTATTTGATAGGGGCAGCATTGGCAGGGATTTCGATAATGACGTTAAAGTCATTGGGGATGTCGCGGCCAGCAGGCACTTGATTTAATTGCATAGTGACTCCTCTTTCTCTCTTAGGTGAGGGATAAACAGACTTCGTTGGCGAAGTGGCTGCGATTATAAAGACGTCTGCTGTAAAAATGTTGCCGTACCACAAAGGCAAACAGGCTTTTTTGGTGTAAGGTGCGGCGGCAAAGCACACCGTCCGCTATCAATGGACAAAAAATGTCATGTGGAAAGAGAAAAAGCGATGAATGTAGATCGTGTGATTACCGAGTTTGATAAAGGCTTGCGCACTTTGTTAGCCCCCGCCCACAGTATTCGTCCCCATCCTGATGCTCATTTGGTTGATGCACCATTGAGTGAGTCAGAACGCTCGCACGTGATTGGGCTGATGCGGATCAACCATTGTGGTGAGGTGTGTGCACAGGCGTTGTATCAAGGTCAGGCGTTAACGGCGCGTAATCCGGAAGCGCGTCAGGCATTGGAACATGCAGCACAGGAAGAAACCGAACACTTGGCATGGACGGAAAAGCGGATTCGTGAGTTGGGTGGGCGTACCAGTGTGTTCAATCCGCTGTGGTATGTGGGTTCGTTGGCGATTGGGGTGGGCGCAGGGATATTAGGCGATAAGTGGAATCTGGGTTTTCTGGAGGAAACGGAATATCAGGTGGAGGCGCATTTGAATGAGCATTTGGCGTCGTTACCAGCGCAAGATGAGAAAAGCCGCGCAATTTTGACGCAGATGCGTGAGGATGAGGTGAAACACGCTGAAATGGCGCATTCCTACGGTGCCGCTGCCCTTCCTGCACCGATCAAAGGCATCATGCACATCACCGCTAAGTTGATGAAACAGGCCAGTTATCGCGGTTGAAGTACATCTATGAACCTTATGACTTACAAAGACTACTCAGCTCATATCGAATACAGCGATGAGGATGGCTGTTTTATTGGCCATATTGCAGGGATTCGTGACGTTGTAGGGTTTCATGGAGAGTCAGTTGCCGAGTTACGCGCTGCATTTGAAGAAGCTGTTGATGATTATTTGGCTACTTGTGAAAAGCTGAACCGATCCTAGCATTCAATTCGGCTAAATCCCGTCCACATCGGGATTTAGCCGAATTGCTCAAAATTAATTTCTCTCAACGCACCGAGCGTTCTTCTCTTGGTGTGATGCCAAAATGATTGCGATACGTGCTAGAGAAATGCGGGCCGCTCGAAAAACCACATGACAAACCAATCTGCACAATCGACTTGCTGGTTTGTTGCAACAGCTGGCGGGCGCGGTTGAGGCGCAGTTCTAAATAATAGCGCGAAGGCACCGTATTTAAATATTGCTTAAACAATCGCTCCAACTGCCGCCGCGACAAACCAACATAATAGGCAATGTCATCGGTTGATAACGGCTCCTCGATATTCGCCTCCATCAGCGCCACCGCCTCAGTCAACTTAGGCTGACTGCCGCCAATCCGCGTTGCCAACGGGATGCGCTGTCGCTCATTCCCCGGCCGCATGCGCTCCATACTAAACAGCTCAGACAGCTGCGCCACAAAATCATTGCCTTGTGTTTGTGAAATCAGCGCTAACATGAAATCAAGCGTTGCAGCACCACCGGCACAGGTGGCGCGGTCACGGTCGATCTCAAACAAATTTGATGACACCACGACATGCGGAAAACTTTCGGCAAAGCGGTGGATTTCTTGCCAATGAATGGTGGCGCGATAGCCTTCTAATAAACCGGCGCGTGCTAACCACCAACTGGCTGTGCCCAAGGCACCGATCAATGCCGGCTGTGGCACTAACTGACCGAGCCCACGCGCCAGATCGTCGGTTTCGGTATCGGGCCCCGCTTCATCCCCAATCACAAACAATGCATCTAAACGTGGCGCATAGGCCAACTCTAAATCAGGCCGCCACGGTAACCCACAGCTAGCACGAACAGTTTCATTGCTATGGAGTGAAAGCGTTAACAGTTCATACAGCGGTTGCTCGGCAAGCTGATTGGCACGCATCAGCACATCTGCTGCTAAGCCAAAACTGGACAAAGAGAACTGGGGCAACAATAAAAAACCATATCGTTGCGCGCGAGAAGGAGAAGAAAGCACAGGCATTGAAAATTCCACTGGGCCGATGAGCGATGGCGCTGCAGTGTAGCGTGTTTCTGACGTTTCCGTCGCGCTGGTGGCGAGGAACGTCGCAAAACGGAAATGCGGCGACACCAAGCGTCAATAGAATGTGGGCCTGCATCACCGTATTAGCGCATTACCCACAGCGATAACAAAGTGGCGACCCCACTTCTCACTTCACGAGGTGTTCATGTCTTTCTCTATCAAACCTGAATTGTCAGCCCTGATTGCAGATATCGATGCGATAGCAAGCGCATCGTTGCCTCCAGATCAGGCGGCGCGGCTGGCACCCGTGTTTCCTGCTTATTTCGAAGAAGCCGAAGTAGCAGACCTGAAACGCTTTACTGCCGCCGATGTGTTTGGTGCGGCTTTATCTCATCTCGAATTTGCCCAACAGCGTCAATTTGGCCATACCAAAGTGCGCGTGTATAACCCCGACATCGAACGCCACGGTTGGCAAAGCACCCATACCGTGATTGAGATCGTCAATGAGGATATGCCGTTTCTGATCGACACCTTGGCGATGTTGCTGGCGCGGCGCAACGTCACCCTGCACTTGCTTATCCATCCTGTGTTAGAAGTAGAACGCGATGCCGCCGGTGAAGCAGTGGCCATTCGCCGCGCTGAACAGCACAGTTCGCCGTTAGAGTCGTTTATTCACGCACAAATCGACCGCATTACCGACCCCGAACAATTAGCAGAATTGGCAGCAGAGCTGGAGCAAGTGCTGACCGATGTGGAAATCGTGGTGCACGATGGCGATGCGATGCGGCAGCAGGTGTTGGCGTTGGCCGATCAGTTGCAAACGATGGAACATGAAGAAGCCCCCGAAAGTGCTGAGTACCTGCGTTGGGTGGCAGACAATCACTTTTTGCTGATGGGCTTTTGTGATTACGACTTGGTGTGCGATGCCAATGGCTGCGATGCGTTGCGGATTGTGGCGGGATCGGGCTTGGGGATTTTGCGTAACCAAGGCAATAAAGAATACTCGGAAAGTTTTGCCCAACTGCCACAAACGCTGCGTGAATATGCCCATGTACCGCGCTTGTTGGTGTTGAACAAGTCGCAAACCTTATCGACCATCCACCGCGCCGCCCATCTGGATTACATTGGAATCAAGCGCTTTGATGCACAAGGAAAGGTGATTGGCGAGCGCCGCGTGTTGGGTCTCTATACCGCCAGTGCCTACCACGCCTCGCCGCGTGATATTCCAGTGTTGCGCCAAAAAATCCGTCAAGTTTGCGCGGCACTCGACTATGTCGATAACAGCTACAAAGCCAAAACCCTGAACTTTGTTTTAGAGACTTATCCCCGCGATGAGTTGTTTGAAGTCCCTGCTGACGTGTTGACACCGATTGCCGAAGGCTTGGTGAATTTGCAAGAACGCCCACGTACCCGTTTGTTTGCGCGGAAAGATCACTATCACCGCTATGTCAGTTGTTTGGTATTCATCCCTCGCGACAGTTTCAACACTGAAGTACGGTTAAAAATCGAAGCTTTATTGCTCGAAGCCTTCAATGGAACACATGCCGAATTCAGCGTGGCGATTGCTGATTTGCGACTGGCGCGGGTGCATTACATCGTGCATACCCCAGCAGCGGATGTCTTGGACTATGACGAAGCACTGTTAGAAACTGCAATTGCGCGGGTGGTGCGTGGGTGGAGTGAGGAACTACATCAACACTTGATCGAAACACGCGGAGAAGAAGACGGCAATCATCTGTTCTATCGCTATCGTGATGCCTTCCCTGTGGCCTATCGTGAAGAATTTGATGCGCGCAATGCGGTATTAGATGTGCAACAGCTCGAAGCATTGTCTGCAGCACAGCCGCTGTCGGTCAAACTGTATCGTCCTTTCCAACGCAATGCCGGCCGTCATCATCTCAAAGTGTTCCGCTTTGGCGAGCCGGTCAGCTTGTCCGAAAGCTTACCTGTATTAGAAAGTTTGGGCGTGCGGGTGCGTGATGAACGTCCTTATCGGGTGACGCGCGCCGATGGTGCCGAACTGTGGATCAACGATTTTGGTTTGGTGGCACCGGATGAACAACGCTTGGATGATGAAGCCGTTCGGATTCGTTTCCAAGAATTGTTGTTGAAAGTCACCGCTGGACAGGCGGAAAGCGATGGCTTTAACCGCTTGGCCTTAGCCGCAGGTTTGGATTGGCGTGAGGTGACGTTGATCCGTGCGTTGGCAAAATACTTACGCCAAGGTGGGCTGACCTTTAGCCAGCAATATATCGAACATTGCGTGGCAAACTATGCTGCAATTTCGAGCCGTTTGGTGGCTTTATTCCATGCTCGCCTACATCCAACTCAACGCGATGAGGCACAAGCTGCGTTGTTGTTACAAGAGATTCGCGAAGCCTTAACGCAAGTGGCGAACATTGATGAAGATAAAATTCTCAATGCTTTCTTGACCGTGATTTTGGCGATTCGCCGTACCAACTTCTATCAACGCAAAGAACAACAGCCGAAAGCCTATCTGTCGTTCAAGCTCGAATCTGGCAAGGTGGATTTCCTGCCATTGCCTCGCCCGTTATATGAAATTTGGGTGTATAGCCCACGTGTGGAAGGGGTGCATCTGCGCGGTAGCAAAGTGGCTCGCGGTGGGTTGCGCTGGTCGGATCGGATGGAAGATTTCCGTACCGAAGTGTTGGGTTTGGTCAAAGCGCAGATGGTGAAAAATTCGGTGATTGTACCGATGGGGTCAAAAGGTGGCTTTGTGGTCAAACAAGCCAGCCCTGCCGACCGTGAAACGTGGCTGGCGGAAGGGGTGGCTTGCTACAAGATGTTTATCTCTGGCCTGTTAGACCTGACCGATAACATCTGCAATGGCCAAATTGTGCCACCAGTTGATACTGTGCGTTTGGATGAAGATGATCCTTACTTGGTAGTGGCTGCTGATAAGGGCACGGCGAGTTTCTCGGATATTGCGAATGGTGTGTCTGAGCAATACGGCTTCTGGTTGGCTGATGCGTTTGCTTCTGGCGGCTCTGTTGGGTATGACCATAAAAAAATGGGCATTACCGCACGCGGCGCGTGGGAGTCGGTGAAACGGAACTTCCGCCATTTGGGAATCAACACCCAAGAGCAAGATTTTACCGTGATTGGTGTGGGCGATATGTCGGGCGATGTGTTCGGCAATGGCATGTTGTTATCGCAACATATTCGCCTGTTGGCTGCGTTTGACCATCGCCATATCTTTATCGACCCACAACCGAATGCCAGCGTCAGTTTTGCGGAACGGGCACGTTTATTCGAGCTGCCGCGTTCGTCGTGGGCGGATTATGATGCCACGCTGATTTCAGAAGGCGGTGGTGTGTTTGATCGTAAGTTGAAATCGATTACGCTCTCGCCTCAAATCAAGGCATGGCTAGGGACAGAACGCGATAGCATGGCGCCGAATGAGTTGATTCATGAGATTCTCAAAGCACCGGCTGATTTGCTCTACAACGGCGGTATCGGCACCTATGTTAAAGCCAGCCATCAACCCCATAGCGCGGCAAACGACCGCACCAACGATGCCGTGCGTGTCGATGGGTGCCAGTTACGCGTGAAAGTGGTGGGTGAGGGCGGTAACCTTGGCTTTACCCAAGCAGGTCGGGTGGAGTTTGCGATGAAGGGCGGCTTGATCTTCACCGATGCGATTGATAACTCGGCAGGGGTCGATTGCTCTGACCATGAAGTGAATATCAAGATTTTGCTGGGCAGTGTTGTCGCTGCAGGAGATATGACGCTGAAGCAGCGTAATGTCTTGTTGGCTGAGATGACGGAAGAAGTCGGCTCGTTGGTGTTGCGCAATAATTATTTGCAAACCCAAATTTTAGCTATCAATCGCTATTCTTCGGCGCAGATGTTAAATGCACAAAGCCGTTTGATTACAGCGATGGAAAAAAGCGGTGAGTTAAAACGTGCGCTAGAAGGCTTGCCATCGGATGAGCAAATTGCCGAACGTCGCGCCAATCGTCAGGGGTTAACAGCGCCTGAAGTGGCGGTTTTGTTGGCCTATAGCAAAATTGCGTTGGATCGGGCGTTGTTGGCTTCGGATGTGCCAGATGAAGCGGATTTCTTGCCAATTTTAACCGCTTATTTCCCACAGCCTTTGCAACAGCGTTTTGCTGAAGCCATGCAAAACCATCACCTGAAGCGTGAGATTATCGCTAACCAATTGGCCAACCGCATCGTCAACCGCATGGGGATTACTTTTGCTTTCCGCTTGCGCGAGGAGATGGGGGTTAGCGATGCCGACATTGCCCGTGCTTTCTGGGCTGCAGATGGTATTTTTGCTGCAGAAGCGTTATGGCAACGAATCGAAGCGTTAGACAACGCCATTTCAGCAGATATTCAAGTTGAATTGATGATTCGGGTACGAACCTTGGTTGAACGTGCGGCACGCTGGATTCTGCATAACCGCCGTCATCAAGAACCGATTTCTGCTTTGTTGGCACGTTATCATGCCTCGGTACAAACCTTGATGAACAGTCTGCCTTCGTTAGTCGCCAGTGCTGATGATGAGAATGTGGCACAGATGGAACGCCATTGTTTAGAGCAGGGTGTTCCGGCAGAGTTGGCGGCGTTGATCTCTCGCCTCGATTTTGCTGCCGCATTCTTTGATATTGCCGAATTGGCAGAAGAAGGCCAGCTGGATGGTGAAGTGGTTGCGGCAAACTACTTCCAATTAGGTAAGGCGTTGGAACTGGATTGGTTGCGCGATGCGATTACACGCTTGCCGCGTGATAACCGTTGGCAATCGTTGGCACGGTCGGCTTTGCGTGATGACTTGTATCGTATGCACCGTGGTTTGACTGAAAAAGCGTTGGCGTGCGAAGCGTGTCAGGATGGCCGTTTTGCCTCGCATTGGTTAGCCAATCGTCAAGAAGAACTCGAGCTGTGTCATCAAATGTTGATTGAGCTGCGCGCGTATCCTGCTTTGGATTTGGCGATGTTGTCTGCGGGTATGCGTGAACTCAGCAACCGCATGATGGTCTAGCCTATTGCCTCTGTTTGTCCGACCTACCCCGTCACTCTCGCCGAGTGGCGGGGTTTTTTTTAGAATATGCTGTTTTCAATCGCAACCTATCGAAGGATCCATATGAAACGCTATGCAGTATCGCTGATGGCTGTGGCAGTGTTAGGGTTGGCTGGCTGTCAGTCGGGCAACGTCAATGGCTTGGTGGCAGCAGGGCAAAGTTTGGCAACAGCGGCATTGTTATCTGATGCTGATGCGCAAGCCTTGGGTGATCGGACAATTAGCCAATACGACAGCAAAGAAAAAGTCGCGGCGAAAAACAGTAAATACGCTAAGCGTTTGGCGCAGTTGACTAAAAACTGGCGGCAAGTCGATGGTAAAAGCTTAGAGTACAAAGTGTATTTGAAACCAGATGTGAATGCTTTTGCAGTGCCAAATGGGTCGATTCGTATTTATAGCGGTTTGATGGATGCGATGAGCGATGATGAATTGCGTTATGTGATTGCGCATGAAATTGGCCATGTGGTGTTGGGACATTCGAAAAATGCGTTGCAAGTGGCTTATGGCACGTCTGCGGTGCGACAAGCCATTGCCGCCAGTGGCAGCAGTACGGCAGCGGCTTTGTCGCAATCTGCTTTGGGGGCGTTAGGTGAGAAATTGGTAAACGCGCAGTTTTCGCAAAAGCAAGAGAACGAGGCGGATGATTTTGCGCTGCAGTTTTTACAGCGGAATCAGTATAAAACTGGTGGTGCGGTAACGGCTTTGCGGAAGTTGGAAAGTAAGTATGGCAACAACAGCACGATTTTCTCTAGCCACCCTGCGCCCGGGGCGCGTGCTGCACGTTTAGAGCAGAAATTGCGTTGATTGTTGGTGTTTGGTCGCGGCTTGGTGGGCACAAAATCCGTGCCCATCTTTAGTCAGCAATTGATGACCATATAGTTGAAACCTACAGCTCCATAAACTTATCTTCCGTTCTTTATATTCTGTAAATAATCAACGAGCTCATGAATATTGGTAGATGGATTGTCTGTGTGATTCCTTTCCGCCTCACGCAAAGCGCGCTTTGCATTCGCTTTGGCATACTCTAATTTACTCAGGGTATAAGAAAAACTACCGACCCCAGCTTTTTCATAATCAGGCCAGTATTTTTTCAATTCACGGAGAGCTGCTGCCCCCGAGCTAACATTGCCCACTGCCATAAATGGAGCCGTTTTATAAATAAAGTGCAATAAAAGCCAGTATTCAAAACAAGGTATTGATTTTATAGCATAAAAGACCCCTTTTTTCCTTATGTTCGACAAATCTACCTGCGCTTGCAGATAATTAGGATGAGCATCACGATCAAAGACACAGTAAACTTTATCGAAAGGCCCACTTCCTGCTAATTTTTCTTTGTCATATAACTGAATACCATGTTTCACAACACTAACGGGATCTGAGCCACAATCGCCGCTAATAGTCACATTTGCACTGTGAATTTCATAGTGGTCCACTAGCTCTTTGAAATATAGCGGCTCCGTTTTGGCACCCTCGCAAACGATCAAAACCTTATCGTATGAGGCGCGAACAGGTTGGCGGCGTGCTGAGTCTCTCGCAGACTTTGCTTTGCGCTTATGAAAAAGATCGTCACTGCCCACTTTCTGCCTCCAAATCTAAATTCTTCAGACTTCTTAAGTAAGGCAATGCTCCATAGCGCCCAGCTAGATAGTTAGCTTCTAAATTCTCGCGCCCCTTCTTTGGATGGAAGTCAGTCAGCGGATAGAGTCGAGTGGATTGACTATAATCCTTTTCACAAAACCAAACCTGATCACGACGGAAGACATTTTGGTCAAGAATAGATGTTTCATGGGTGGTGAATACTAGTTGAGCATTTTTTGGATTCATCTCATTATTATGAAAGAGCTGCACTAGAAACTGGACCATCTTTGGGTGGAGATTTTCGTGCAATTCATCAATAACTAAGACATAGCCATTTTTTAAGGTATCAAGCCAAGGTCCGGCAAAAGCAAAAAACTTTTTCGTACCGTCAGACTCATCATCAAAATCGAATGGAACTAAGTTGCCATCAGACGATTGATGTAATGTTTTAATGTCAAAAACTTCTGCATCGGACATGTTTGATAAGATTGTACTTTTCAACTCTTCTGGCATGTCAGAAGGAAGATGCTTTAGAGACATTTTTTCTGATTCTACGACTACATCTTGAATATCAAGGTCCGCTGCTTTTAGAAAATCCAAAATTCTTTTTCGTTGCTCAATATCTTTGCAGAGCGAGGCAGTAAAAGATGGTGTCCAGCCAGAAACATTTGCCATGCGCAGTGTTTTTTTGAACCAGTCATAAACAGGTTGTAACTGCTTGCTATTTAACTGGACGGCTGTGGATAAGAAGAGTGCATTTTGTCGTGTAGATTCTTGCCACAATAGTTTCTGGCCAGTTAATGAGCTGCATTTCTCCCAGTCATAATTATCTGTTTCAGTATTCCACACTCTTCCTAGCCATTTCTGAGCACGGCCGTGTGGGTATGCAAACAACCACTCCTCATGGACGCGTTCTGTAGTAGCAGAAAAGCCATACTGATAGCGGATTCCCTCCGCAACAAAAATCACTTCAAACTCAGTAGGCTCATTTTTTTTGACGCTATCTAATAGGAAAGGAACAACAGGAATTGAGTCTCCATACTGATCTCTTGCGGACTCAACCACAAATTTTTTCATGGTACGAATGGCTCGGAGCAGATTTGATTTTCCCGCCGCATTTGGACCATAAATTGCAGCAGTACGCAGCAGGCTTGTAGTTGCGGGAGCTGCTGGGACAAAGCTATTGACGTCAGCTAGTTCATTACCCTTTGCCAATACTAAACTGAGGGTTTGCTGATCCTTGACGGACCGCCAGTTGCCAACGCTAAATTCGATCAACATGATGTTGCCTTCTAATTTTGAAGCTAATTTTTGGTAAAATTTTCCAAAAATCTAACACAAACATGCCACCAAGTGGCATCTCGTATAGCGTTGATACCATAAAACACATACACTCACTACTACATCACCCTAAGTTCACAGCTCAATCATTCTGCTGCCTTTGTAGCCCAGTAGGGTAGGCACGTTTCTGTGCCTACCATATCAGTGTACGTTGGAATGCCGGTTGTTTGACAACCCAACATCACTGACAACTGCAAACAGCAAAACACCGCCGTATGTAATACGAGCCGCCTCGCCCTGAATTGGGTGGAGCGGTTTTTTTATGTTGTCCGTGTTGGGTTGCTAAATTGATCAACCCTCGAAAATATCCTCTAACCGCTGCGCCTGCGTTAACGACACCCCCCATTGCTGCAACTGCTCCGGCGTCGCAGCCCGTAACCGCGATAACACCCAATCTGGCAACGGCTGACCAAATTTTGTTTCGATCATACTGCGGAGGAATATTTTCATGCCTTTTTCCAACCCTCGCTGCTCACCACGTTCTTCTGCCACTTGAATCTCTGTGTTGTAATCCCACACTGCCCGTTCGCGTGCCAATGCCCGTAATCGTTCTTCCTTGGTTTGGCTCATTTGCTCTAGAGATTGCAAGACAGTCATTACCGGTGTGTGTGTCAGCTGTGCCATGATGTGTTGCTCCTGCCAGTGTTCAAACAGATCGACCCAATTCTTTAATGCCGTTGGGGCCAGTTGGAGGCGGTCGGCTTTGTCTAATTCCAGAATATCAATTTGCTGTGCTTTGGTGAGGACAACATCAGGAATATGTTGATCGCGCAGTTCAAACCGCCATGAGGCTTGTTCTGGATGTTCAGGGAACAAATCAAAATCCAGTAGATGAATACAAATCACATGCTTCATCTCGCGATAGGATTGACCACTTTCTAACTGTTCGCTGATAAGACGCGAACTGTAATACAAACTTCGCTCTCCCCAATACGTCTGTTTCCGCACCTGAATTTCAATATTGTATTGCACGCCAAACCCATCTTTGGCCAAGACATCCAACACGATTTCTTTGGCGTGGAGGTCTTCACCGGAGATATTGGGGTTGAGAATATCGGTGATGGTAATCGGCGGTTGATCGTAGCGGATGCTGTTGATGAGATCAGACAGCAATTCGGGTGATTGGGCAAAGAGACGTTTGAAAATGTAATCGTTCTTTGGATCGAGCAGCGGCAGCATGATTGAGGTGGGGCTAAGGTAACAGTTGATTATAGCTTGTGGATGATAAGCCTAGGATGGTGGGAACCTCTTATGCCCTCCATACCGAACTTCGGGGTGACAGCATTGCCTGTTAGAAAGATAAAAAAACCGGCCCCATCTGGTAGCCGGTTTTGTGTAGGCGGTGAAACGAAATTACACGTCGATATTCCGTGCAATCAGCGCATTGCTTTCGATAAAAGCACGGCGTGGTTCGACGTGGTCGCCCATGAGTGTGGTAAACACATCATCTGCCGTCATCGCATCCTCAATCCGCACCTTCAACAAACGGCGGACATTCGGATCCATCGTGGTTTCCCACAACTGTCCGGGGTTCATTTCACCCAACCCTTTATAACGTTGAATGCTCAGACCACGACGGGCCTCTTGCAACAACCACGTTAACGCCTCACCAAAATGTGCAATCACTCGGCCTTGTTCACCACGGCGCACTGTCGCATCGGGCCCTAACAACCCTAACAACACCCCTGCCGTTGTCTTGATATGTTGATAATCCACACTGTTCAAGAAATCGGCATCAATCGACGTCACCGTGCTATTACCATGCTGTTGCCGCACAATCCGAATTCGCCATTGATCGTTCTTATCATCATGCACCAAACTGAACTGCAACAATGCGGGGTCGAGTTGTGCCGAGAGCGTATCTAATGCCTGCTGCGCGGCAGCTTGACTATCCAACTGCAACGGTGGGCAAGACAACAAAGCATGTAATACCAACGGATCAATCACTCGACTTTCACGCTCAATTACCGCCTGAGCCACCATATATTGCCGTGCAATATTGGCTAAAGCCTCGCCTTGCAACGGTTCTGCGCCTGCCCGAGGAATAATCTGTGCGTTGCTCAGAGCCAGCTCCAATAACGCATGATTCAACTCATGTTCATCTTTAAGATAACGCTCGGTTTTACCGTGCTTCATCTTATACAGCGGCGGCTGCGCGATATAGACATGACCACGCTCGATCAGCTCCGGCATTTGCCGGTAGAAGAAAGTTAATAACAGCGTGCGAATGTGCGCGCCATCCACATCGGCATCGGTCATGATAATAATGCGGTGATAACGCAATTTCTCGGGGTTGTAGTCTTCTTTGCCGATGCCAGTCCCCATTGCAGTAATCAATGTTGCGACTTCTTGGCTAGCAATCATCTTGTCGAAGCGTGCCCGTTCCACATTCAAAATTTTGCCCTTTAACGGCAAAATGGCTTGGAATTTACGATCACGCCCCTGTTTTGCCGACCCACCAGCAGAGTCACCCTCCACCAGATACAGTTCAGACAAAGCAGGGTCTTTTTCTTGGCAATCGGCTAACTTACCGGGCAAGCCCAAACCATCCATCACCCCTTTGCGACGGGTAATTTCACGGGCTTTGCGCGCTGCTTCTCGTGCACGTGCTGCCTCGACAATTTTGCTACAGATAATTTTGGCGTCGTTGGGGTTCTCTTGTAAGAAATCGTGCAGCGTTTGCCCGATAATTTCTTGCACCACCGGACTGATTTCACTCGACACCAGTTTATCTTTGGTTTGTGAACTGAATTTTGGATCAGGCAATTTCACCGAAAGCACGCAGGTTAAACCTTCGCGCATATCATCACCGGCCGTTTCCACCTTGGCTTTTTTGGCAAACTCGTGTTCCTCAATGTATTGATTGAGGGTGCGAGTTAAGACAGCGCGTAATGCGGTCAAGTGGGTGCCGCCATCACGTTGTGGAATGTTGTTGGTAAAACATTGCACCGATTCTTGATAGGAGTCGTTCCATTGCATAGCGACTTCTACTGTCATGCCCTCTTTTTCACCTTGGGCATAGTAAATTTTGCCATGCAGCGGGCTCTTGTTGCGGTTCATGTATTCCACAAACCCAGCGACCCCACCAGCAAAGGCAAAGTTTTCTTCTTTGCCAGTGCGCTTATCCGAAAGAATAATCGACACACCATTATTCAAGAAAGACAGCTCGCGAATCCGTTTCGCTAAAATTTCATAGTGGTATTCAATCAAGCCAAACGTTTCTTGGCTGGCCATAAACGTGACTTCGGTGCCACGGTGTTGGCTTTGCCCTGTGGCCCGCAATGGAGCGACAGGTTCGCCACGGCGAAACTCCATTTCATGCACATGACCATCACGCCAAATTTTGAGGCGCAACCAATCAGACAGCGCATTCACCACCGATACCCCAACACCGTGCAACCCACCAGAAATTTTGTAGCTATTGCTATCAAACTTACCGCCAGCATGTAACACCGTCATGATGACTTCTGCCGCCGACCGGCCTTCTTCGGGGTGAATGTCGGTTGGGATGCCACGGCCGTTATCTTCAATCGAGATCGATTGATCGGGGTGAATGGTGATACGAATGGTGTCACAGTGCCCAGCCAAGGCCTCGTCAATGGCGTTGTCCAACACCTCGAACACCATGTGGTGTAAACCTGTTCCATCCGAGGTATCGCCGATATACATGCCAGGACGCTTCCGCACTGCATCCAAGCCTTTTAGCACTTTGATACTGCTGGAATCGTATTCTTGCTGTTCACTCATGAGCATTCTTTCTGTCTAATCGCCATGTATGGAAAAACCGACAATGTTTCACGTGAAACATTGTTCCCTTCACTGTCGGGACGCGGCTTAAATTCGCATCGGCATCACAATGTATTTGAAATTGGGATTGTCTGGGATGGTAAATAAGGCGCTGCGATTTGGGTCGCCGCAGGCAATTTGCACCGTATCAACCGAGACATGGTTCAACACATCTAACAGATAGTTGATGTTAAAACCGATCTCTAGGGTATCGCCCTCGTATTCAATTTCGAGTTCTTCTTGCGCTTCTTCTTGCTCGCTGTTGTTGCACATCACCGATAATTTTCCGGGTTCTAACATCAGGCGAACACCACGGAATTTTTCATTGGCCAAAATCGCCGCCCGTTGCAGAGCATGTTGTAATGCTTGGCGGTCGATTAAGAAAATTTTGTCGTTATCTAATGGGATGACGCGGTTGTAGTCGGGGAATTTACCATCGACAACCTTCGACACCACCACACTGGCACCAAAGCTAAAACGCACTTGATTGCCCAATAATTCAATCAACAGTGGCTCGTCATGGTCGGATAATTGTTTGGTCAATTCCAAGATGGTTTTGCGCGGCAAAATCGCTTCAGCGTGTGAAGTGGGGTAATCCACTTGCAAAGTGGTGTTGGCATACGCCAAACGGTGACCATCTGTTGCCACCAATTTCACCTGATCGCCGGCCATGATAAACATCATCCCGTTGAGGTAATAACGGATGTCTTGCACTGCCATCGCGTATTGCACTTGCGACAGCAAATCTTTGAACACTTTTTGTGACAGGGTGAGTTGGGCTTGGGCTTGTTGATTGACCGCTAACAAGGGGAAATCATCGGCGGGCAGAGTTTGTAATTGAAACCGGCTCCGTCCGGCTTTCACGCTCAGCCGGTTGTCTTCATGTTCAAACGACACGGTCGAATGTTCGGGAATCGCTCGCAAAATGTCTTGCAGCTTCTTTGCCGAGGTGGTCAAAGAAAAATCTGGCCCGACAATCGTATCGGGGCTGGCGGTGGTGACTTGAATCTCAAGGTCGGTGGCTAGAAAACTGACGGTATTGCCCCGTTTTTGGATTAACACATTGGCCAAAATCGGTAGGGTGTGGCGGCGTTCAACAATGCCGGTCACCGCAGATAAAGGTTTGAGTAGATCGTCGCGGTCGGCTTGCAAAATCAACATGGCTTATTCCTCAATCACTGTAGTCGCTCTCAGTTGGAAACGGCGTTAACCGCGCAACATATTGAGTAGGGTGGTGTAGTCGCGGGCGAGTTCGGCGTCACTCTCTCGCAGACTGTGTATGGTTTTACAGGCGTGCATCACCGTGGTGTGATCACGACCACCAAACGCATCACCGATATTAGGCAAACTCAATTCGGTGAGTTCTTTGGCCAAACACATCGCAATTTGCCGTGGACGAGCAATTTCGCGTTTGCGTTTTTGTGAGTACATATCCGCCAACTTCAGCTTGAAATACTCAGCAACGGTTTTTTGGATATTGTCGATAGAGATTTGCCGATTGCCTGCCGCCAGTAAATCTTTAAGCGATTCTTTCACTAACGGTAGGGTGATGGGCAGATTGCTAAAGCGCGCATAAGCCGCTACCCGCTTGAGTGCCCCTTCCAATTCCCTTACGTTCGAGCGCACGTTTTGGGCAATAAAAAAGGCCACGTTGTGTTCGAGTTTAAGATGATCGGCTTCGGCTTTTTTCATCAAAATCGCCACCCGCATTTCAAGTTCTGGTGGCTGAATTTCCACCGTTAAACCCCATGAAAAACGCGAAATCAGGCGTTCATCCATCCCTTCAATCTGTTTGGGGTAGGTGTCACAGGTCATAATCACCTGTTTACCACTTTCTAACAGTGAATTAAAGGCATAGAAGAATTCTTCCATGGTGCGGTTTTTGCCGGCAAAGAACTGAATATCGTCAATCAGCAACAAATCGAGAGAGTGGTAGTAGCGCTTAAAGTCATCGAACGATTTATGCTGATAGGCACGCATAATATCTGCCACATAACGTTCGGCATGAACATAACGAATTTTAGCGTGGGGGTTTTTTTGATAAACCAAATTTCCCACCGCTTGAATTAAGTGAGTTTTCCCCAGCCCCACCCCGCCGTACACAAAGAAAGGGTTGTAAGTCGGGTCGCCAGGATGCTCGGCAATTTGCATCGCCGCTGCGCGTGCCAGCTGGTTACCTTTACCGGTCACCAGACTGTCAAAAGTAAACGCTGGGTTCAGACGCGTGCTTTCGTGGCCGCTACCAATTGGTTTGCTGGTTGGTTTGGTTGCAGTGATGCTGGCTGGTGAAGGGGGCGGCGTTAAAATCGCCGGCGCCGCAACCACCCGAGCAGGGGCAAGACGCGAGGGCGGTGTTTTGGGGGCACTGGCTGGTGTGGCAATCCGCAACTCTATTTCAACCCCCGCCATCCCTGCTTCTTCGGCAAAGGTTTCAATCCGAGCGAAAAAACGCTCTTTGATAAATTGCAAGACGAAGCGATTGGGCGCGTACAACACCAAACCCTGTTCTTTCACTTCACAGTGCAGCGGCTTGATCCATGTGTTGAATTGTTGGGCCGAGAGTTCTGTCTGAAAACGAGACAGACACAGAGGCCAAAATTGATCAAAGTCGGTCATGATGCGGCGAGGTCCACGTTAACAGATCCGCGAGCTCAATCCCAAAGTTTGCTGCACGGTGGAGGGAGAACGGATGCTTTATTCGCTGTGACGTTTGGGGTCATTAACCATTCGATTACAGCAACATCCAACAAGAGGAACACCACTAGCAAGTGGTTGTTCGATGAGAAAATACACAGCGCGGGTTGTGAATAACTTGGCTTAAAGCCGGCGATTCTACTCGTTTTCCAAAAAGTTATCCACAGCCCACCCTAAAAATTGCCATTGACAATTTTGTTAGGACGCGTTGTAATCTCACGTTTATTTTCTGTTGCAGAATAGGAACTTAGTTCATGAAGCGCACCTTCCAACCTTCCGTCACCCGCCGCAAACGCACTCATGGTTTCCGCGTTCGTATGAAAACCCGTGGTGGACGCGCTGTGATCAACGCACGCCGTGGTCGTGGCCGTAAGCGTTTGGCTGTCTGATAGCCTTGGCTTTTTCCTTCCGCCGCACACAGCGTCTTTTGAAAACGGATGATTTTTCATCCGTTTTTCGTTTGCGTAGTTTGCGCAGCAATCAGTGGGTGCAAGTCTATGCGTGCCCCAACACAGTGGGTCAGGCTCGGCTGGGTTTGGTTGTGGGTAAAAAGGTGGCCAAACGCGCTATCAAACGCAACTATATGAAACGAACCACACGCGAAACCTTTCGGTTGTGTGCTGCACGGCTAGGTAGCGTTGACTTTGTGGTTCGAGTGCGTCAACCTTTCGACCGTCGCCATGCTGCCGAGGTCCGCTCGGCCTTACGCAGTCTTTTCACGAAACTGGCACGATGTCACGCATCTTCATCTTCCTGATTCGCTTTTATCAAGTCGCCATCAGTCCTTGGCTTGCACCGCGCTGTCGCTATCAGCCGACGTGTTCTAGCTATGCGCTCGAAGCAGTCCAAAAACATGGTGCGATCAAAGGCGGTTATTTGGCCCTAAAACGCATAGGTCGTTGCCACCCCCTTGGGGGCAGTGGTTACGATCCAGTTCCTTAGACTCCAGCCCGGAAACGAGATGGATACCAAAAGACTCATCGCTTTTATCATTCTGTCCTTCAGCATCTTGCTGTTGTGGCAAGAATTTTTCGCGCCGCCTCCGCCACCTAAACCGGCAGTGACGGCTTCCACAGACACCCCGACACCAACGCCAACCACAGCGACGAAAACAGTTGAGCCTGCTGCTGCGGGGCAGTTGTTAAAAGCACAGCGCATTCAAGTCGAAACCGATTTGTTGCGGGTGGTGATTGACACCCAAGGCGGGGATATCCGGCGTATGGAGTTGTTGAAGCAAGGGGCTGTGCACGATCCCAAACAGCCTTTCTTGCTGCTACAAGATGACGGAGGCCGGACGTATATCGCTCAAAGCGGTTTGATTTCGGCACAACATCCTAACCTGCCATCACACAAAACGATTTTCCAAGCTGGCAAAACTCGCTATCAACTGCAACAAGGGCAAGACCATGTGGATGTGGTTCTTACCGCGCCAGCAGTGAATGGTGTCGAGGTTCGCAAGGTCTATCGCTTCACCCGTGGTAGCTACTTAATTGATGTTCGCCACGAGGTGGTCAACCAAAGCAATCAGCCCTTGTCGCTCGAGGCTTACTATCGCTTCTTGCGTGATGGTCAAGCCCCAGAGGGGGAAAATTCTTTAGCTTATACCTTTACCGGCCCAGCGGTTTACACCGAAGAAGGCAAGTTTCAAAAGGTTAAGTTTGAAGATTTAGACAAGAATAAGGCTGAATACGTTAAACAGGCGGATAACGGCTGGGTTGCCATGTTGCAGCATTATTTTGCTACAGCGTGGATTTTAAAAACCAATGACGGTAAAACCCTGTGCCAAACAGCAACCGCATGTCGTTTTGAGTTGAAGCCTGCAAGCAATGGTCTTTACTCAGCGGGTACGATTGTTACCTTACCTGCCATTGCCGCCGGTCAAACCAGCAGCTTCTCGATACCGCTCTATGCTGGACCTGAAGAGACGCGTACCTTAGAAGCGATTGCACCGGGCTTGGACTTAACCAAAGACTATGGTTGGACCACCATCATCGCCAAGCCCCTGTTCTGGGTGTTGGATCGTTTGCATCAGTTGGTGGGGAACTGGGGTTGGTCGATTGTCTTGCTGACGGTGTTAATTAAAGCCGCTTTCTATCCGTTGTCTGCCGCCAGCTATCGCTCGATGGCAAAAATGAAAGCGGTGGCTCCTCGCCTACAACGCTTGAAAGAGCAATACGGCGACGACCGCATGAAAATGCAGCAAGCGATGATGGAAATGTACAAAACCGAGAAGATCAACCCTTTGGGTGGATGCTTACCGATTTTGATTCAAATTCCGGTGTTCATCGGTTTGTATTGGGCATTGTTGGCTTCGGTCGAACTGCGTCAAGCGCCTTGGTTAGGTTGGATTGAAGACTTATCGCGCCCTGATCCGTTCTACATTCTGCCTGTGATCATGGCTGCGACGATGTTCGCGCAAACCTTCCTCAACCCACCTCCACCCGATCCTTTGCAAGCGAAGATGATGAAAATCATGCCATTGGCTTTCTCGGTGATGTTCTTCTTCTTCCCTGCTGGTTTGGTGTTGTACTGGGTCGTCAACAATATTCTGTCGATGGCGCAGCAGTGGTATGTCAACAAACAAATTGAGAAACAGTCGGCTTTGGCGCTGAATTCTTAATTTGCACTAGGTTGAAACAAAAATACCCCACCAAAAGGTGGGGTATTTTTTATGCACTGGAGTCACAGGTGCGACGTTTTGCCACATTAGCAAGATAATTTCATGTCTTTATCATTGCAGCTTTATTTTTTCCAATAAAGCGACACCGACCGATGAATCCCCGTTCCTTCTTCATCGCTGCCTGTGCCCTCAGCAGTGCCAGTACCGTTTATGCTAATACCGATCCCGCCACACTTGAGCCGATTGTGGTGACTGCCACCCCCATGCGGGATCCGTTGACGATCATCACCGATGCGAAAGCGCCACGCCAACCTTTGCCAGCGGCAGACGGTGCGGGGTTGCTCAAGAGTATTCCAGGGTTTAGCGTGACCCGTAAAGGGGGCTCGGGGGGCGATCCTTTGTTACGTGGCTTAGGCGCAGGCCGCTTAAATATTTTGATTGATGGCAGCAGTGCCTTTGGTGGCTGTGGGATGCGGATGGATCCTCCAACAGCCTATATCTATCCAGATATGTTTGATCGAGTTGTTGTCAGCAAAGGCCCTCAAAGTGTGCAACATGGCCCAGTGCCATTAGCCGGTAGTGTCAGTTTTGAACGTGATACGCCCACTTTTACCGGCCCGAGTGTGAGTGGAGATATCTCAGCGACAGTGGCCAGTTTTGATCGTAATGACCAATCACTCAATCTATTGGCGGGCTCGGAGTTAGGTTGGATTCGCTTATCAGGTCAACGTAATGAAAGCGGTGACTATCGTGATGGAGAGGGTGTGCGGGTCAATTCTGCTGCCCGTCGCCATAGCGCAGCCGCGACTGTGGGTTGGACACCAGACAGTCAGACCTTATTGGAATTCTCTTATGACTGGAGCCGTGGCGAAGGCGCTTACGCTGACAGAATGATGGATGGCGCAAAGTTTGACCGCGATGCGTGGCAGATTAAGGCTGAACGCCGTCAGATCACGCCTTGGTTAAATAAGGTCTCGGCGTCTTACTATCACAGCTACGTTGATCATGTGATGGACAACTTCTCTTTGCGTCGGCCTCCCGCGATGAAATCAGCGTGGGCATTAAGTAATCCCGATCGTGAAGTAGAAGGTGCCAAAGTGGATGCAGAACTGAGTTTTGATCAACTCACCCTGAATCTTGGTGCTGATATACAACATGATTGGCACACTGCCCGTAGTGGAGTGAACTATCAACAACAAGCACGAACTCCCGATATGCGCTTTAGCCGCCAAGGGATCTATCTTGAAGGCAAATATACGCTGTCGGAACAAAGTCGAATTTTGGCTGGATGGCGTGTCGATCAGCACGAAGCGACCGATCAACGTGCTAACAGTGCTTCAAAAACTGCAGGGGTCACTGATCGTGACACGTTACACGGTGGTTTTATCCGATTTGAGCAACAAACTACGCCACAATGGTTATGGTTTGCGGGGGTAGGGTATACCGAACGCGCGGCAGATTATTGGGAGCGTACCAAAGGCAATAACGCCTTCTTGCTGAATCCAGAGAAACAAACACAATTGGATCTTGGCTTGTCATGGCGGCAAGGGGATTGGCGAGCGAATGCCAGTGTATTTTACGCCAAGATTGATGATTTTATTTTGGCACAATACCCGAATGCCCCTCATTTCTCGATGGCAAGCGCGGCCAATATTGATGCAACCCGTCTAGGGGGTGAGGCTGACATTAGCTGGCGGTTTGCCAAACATTGGCAAGCACAAGCCAGTGTTGCCTATGTGTATGGTCGTAATGACAGCAGCGGTCGGCCCTTGGCACAAACACCACCGCTCGAAGGCCGCTTAGCGATTGATTACGATGATGGCGTTTTCTCTGCTGGTGCTTCAGTGCGTGCTGTTGCACGACAAACCCGTCTTGATCCGACACGCGGTAATGTCTTCAATATGGACTTATCCACACCTGCTGCCGGCTTTAGCACCGTGTCGCTGTATGGTGGTTGGAAGCCAGAAAAATCATTGTCGTTGATCGCTGGGGTAGATAACTTATTTGACCGCAGCTATGCCGAACCAATCAGTCGCGGCATGCCCGGCGGTATGGCACAACCCGCCGGCTATGAACAAACCCTGCGGGTCAATGAACCGGGTCGGACTTGGTGGTTAAAAGGTCGTTACCAGTTCTAATCTAAATTAGAACCCGTGTAAGTTGGGTTGCCAAGCACAGGTAGCCCAACCTTTTACGACTTCGCATTTTTTTCCTCTTGCAAGCGTTGTTGTGCTTCGCGCATACGGACGTCTAAAACCGAGCGTAGGTAAAAATCCTCACCTTGGCTGTGATGGGCGAGTTGATATTGTTCTAACGCTGGGCCAAAACGGTGTTGGTAGAAATAGCCATTGCCTAGGGCATAGTGATAACGCAACGGTTCACGATCGGCGTATAACTTGGCTTGTTTTTGCCACAGGGCAGGATCTTCTGGCCAGCGTTTTAATGCCGCTTCTAACAACGACTGCGCACGAGGGCGGTCTTTGACCAACAAAGCGGTATCAATCTCGCCATAGATCAATCCAAGATGTGCTGGCCAACGTTGCCGGCCCTGTTGGAAGATGGCAAGTGCGGTCGGTGTGTTCTGTTGCCCTAATTGAATGGTCGCCGCCAGTTGAGTGAGCGCCGGATGTGGCTGCCCCAGTTTTTCACTACGCTGCAAACTTAGCTGTGCCGCTGACCATTGTTTGGCTTGCGCTTGGGCATAAGCCAAGCCATATTGCGTGACAGCCTCCGAGCGAAACCGTCCCTGTTTGAGTGCCTCTTCATAAAACCCAATCGCAGCCAGCGTGCCGTGTTGTTTCACCCGCAACCGTTCCCGCAACAGCAAAAAATCCAGCGAGTCGGCTACCATTTTGCTTGGCAGATTGGCGGCGCGGCTTTCGCTTTCGGTCAGACGTTCGCTGCTCATTGGATGAGTGCGTAAGAAAGCAAGGGCATTGTTATCATTGAGGCGCGTGGATTGGTGTAGGCGGCGAAAAAAGTCACTCATGCCCTGCGGATTAAACCCTGCTTTGAGTAAAATCTCCATGCCAAGACGGTCGGCTTCACGTTCAAAGTCACGGCTGTAGGCTAACTGGTTTTGAATTGCTAAACCGGGGCCAACATTAGCAGCCGCAGCGGCAACTTGATGATTACCTGACACACTGGCGGCCAGAATGGCAGCTAACAACGTGCCAAACATCAATAATGAGTTGTTGCCTTGTTGCTCGACCATGCGCGCAATATGGCGTTGTGAAACATGCGCCATTTCGTGGGCTAATACCGAGGCCAATTCCGATTCATTCTCGGCAGCAAACAGCAGACCGCTATGAATCCCAATCACGCCTCCCGGCATTGCAAAAGCATTGATACTGTTGTCGTCAATCAATAAAAAACGATAACTGTGCTCAGACATCGGGCTGTGCTGCAATAATCGTTGTCCCAACTGTTGCAGGTACTGTTGGCCATCCACATCATCCACCAAGGCACCCACTTCATACATCTTGGCAATCGCTTGTCGTCCAATCGCCCGTTCTTGTTGTACCGAGAATCCTGCCCGTGCCGAATCACCTAAATCGGGCAAGGCTGCAGTGTGTGCAGACACGGGGAGCATGTTGCCACACAGACAGGCAAGCAGCAGATAACGCGCAATCACCGACATATCAAACCTTCCACCACAATATCCATCTTCAGAAACCCAATTAGGCAGCAAGTTCCATCATGGTTTGTCTTGCTTGCCGGATTGGGGCATATTGCCATTTTTCGTTGAGAAATAATCATGACCTCTGCTACGCCCGAACCTACCGTCCCTAAACCCTGCCAAAAATGTGGCTCTCCTGCTGAAGTGGTGAAAGCTGGATCACGCCGCTTTTGGGTGCAATGTTCCCGTTATCCCAAGCAGGGAAATTGCAGCACCATTGGTGCCCAAGCGGATAACCGCAAAGAGGCCATTTTGTTATGGAATCGCAGTCGCTAAACCCGATGGTACATCGCCTAGTGTTACCTGCTGGCCACTGGCCAGACTTACTCAGTTTTTTGCTGAGTCGATTTCGCCATGTCAGCCGTGAAGTGTGGTTAGGGCGTTTTGCTGAGGGGCGAGTCTGGGATAGTGAACAACGTCCTTGTCATCCTGATATGCCCTATCGTCCCGGGTTGGCGTTGTTTTATCAACGAGAGGAAGTACAAGAAACACCAGTGCCGTTTTGTGAGCAGGTGTTATACCGTGATGAACGCTTGTTGGTGGTCGATAAACCGCATTTCTTAGCCTGTATGCCTGCTGGGCAACACCAGCGCGAAACCTTGCTCTATCGTCTGCAACACCGCTTAAACTTGCCTAATCTCAGTGCCTTACATCGCTTAGACCGTGAAACGGCTGGTGTGATGTTGTTATGTATCGACCCCCGCTGTCGTGATGCCTATCAAGCGTTATTTCGACTGCGGCAAGTACAAAAAACTTACCATGCCATCGCTCGATTTCGGCCAGAATTGCCTTTCCCACGTCACTACCGCAGCCATCTACAAGAGCGCGCTGATTCTTTTTTAATGGAAGAGGTAGCGGGTGAAATCAACAGTGAAACGGCTATGGCGATATTGGCACATAACGATCAGTGGGCGCGTTATCAGTTGCAACCCTTAACCGGAAAAAAACACCAACTGCGCCTGCACATGGCGCAATTAGGGATACCGATTCGCCACGACCGTTGGTATCCCACGCTTCACCCAACGGTGAGCGATGACTTTAGCCAACCGTTGCAACTATTAGCCAAGGAAATCCGTTTTATCGACCCGTATACCAATGAAGCTCGGTGTTTTAGTAGTCAACAGACATTGCTGTTGCCGCCAGTGTAGGGGAATAGAGTTGCCAACGACCTCGCCCCGACCGCTTAGCGTGATACATCGCAGCATCAGCCTGTTTTGAGAGTTCGATTTCAGTGGTGCCATGTTCGGGCGAGAGGGCGATACCGATGCTACAGGAAATGCGTAGCGTATGATCATCGATCACAAACGGTTGTACCAACTGTTGGCAAATCTGTTCAGCCATCTGTGTCGCCAATTCGGTTTGCTGGGTATGCGGCAATAACACCACAAACTCATCCCCCCCAATCCGTGCCACCATATCGCCGAGCCGTAAACAAACTTGCATCCGCGCTGCGGCTTGTTGCAACAAGACATCACCGATGGCATGACCATAGGTATCGTTAACCGGCTTAAAGTGATCAAGATCGAGAAACATCAAGACACAAGGCTGACCCGCATCCAACTCATATTGCAGCGATTCGGCAAATAAAGTGCGATTTGGCAAACCAGTTAGGGCATCGTGCTGTGCCAAATATTGCATCCGCTGTTGGATATGTTCGCGTTGTGCTAAGGCCTGTTGTAATTGCTGATTAACCGCTTCGAGCTGACGTCGTGCCGCTTGTTCTTGCAGATATTGTTGGTGACGGGCGAGGGTGGCAGCGAAATTATCGGCAGCAAGGCGCAAAAAAGCCTGCTCAGTCTCGCTGAATTGCCGTTCTTGCTCGGTATCATCAAAGCCGACAAAACCAATTAAGCGGCCATCCACCCGCATCGGGTGCATAATCAACGATAAAATGCCTTGGCTGGCTAAAATCTCGCGCCCCGAGCCTTGCATGGCAGGCGGCAGATTGTCCAACGTTGGTACCACCAGCGGCTCTCCCTGCAAGAAAATATCAATCAAGCCGGGAAACACCTCAAACGGCACCCCTTGTAGCTCCTCTTGCTGTGGTAACACCTCCGGTAAACACCATTCATGGGTGTTTGACCACGTACAGGCGGTGAAATCGTTCGAGAAAATATAGGCGCGTGTTGCGCGTAAAAAACGGCCGAGAATTTCTAAACAGCCCAACAAACCACTGTCAACATCATCAATCCGCAGTTGTGCCGTGAGCAACGCCAATTCACCCGCTGCTTGGTGAAAACGATTGAGTGCTAATAGATAGGCTTCTTGTTTTTTACGCTCGGAAATATTACGCGATACACCAAGTACACCAATAAACTGCCCTTTGCTGCCATAAATTCCCGAGGTACTGACCTCGACCCAAACAGTTGAACCGTCTTTACACAGTTGTTCATATTCAGCCGATTGTGCTGGGAACGGTCGCCCTTGTGCGACCTCTGATAGTGCATGATTGAGGTGAGCTTGTGCCAAAGCACGAGAAGCAGGGGCTAAGCGCTCGTCAAAGGTTTGCCCCATGACCTCGGCCACGGTGTAACCGCGTAAACGCTCCACCGAGGGGCTGACGTAGGTAAAACGCCCCTTCAAATCCATAATCCAAATCACATCTTGGGCATGATCGGCTAACAGCCGGTGGCGTTCTTCGCTAATGCGTAGGGCTTCTAAAGCCTGAAAACGCTCGATAGCAATTTCGGCCAATTTAGCCGCCTGCTGGATCAAACCAATATCAGCGGCGGTTGGTGTCGCGGGAAAAGGATGATAGAGGGCAAAGGTACCGAGAATTTGGCCTGTGCTTGAGATAATCGGTTCAGACCAACAGGAGGCCAACCCTGCTTGTTCGGCCAATGTGGTGTAGCCATGCCAATTGGGATGCTCATGGACAGATTCTACAATCACACGCTGCCCAGTATAGGCTGCCTCACCACAGGCTCCGATACCGAGTCCGATTTCAATGCCGTCAATCGCTTGATTATAAAAAGTCGGCAAACTCGGTGCGGCCCCGTGGCGCAATCGCTTGCCCTCTTCATCCAGCAGCAAAATACTGCACCACACATCACGGTTGGCTTGTTCGATCCCGAGAACGATGGTCTCTAAAATCAATGGTAAAGGGGCACCTTCTGCCAACAACGACAAGACATCCAACGCCGCCCCTTCTGCGGGGCGGGTGGGGTGAATCATCGGTAAAGAGGCATCAGCACTGCCATATTGCAGGCGCTGTTGACAGGCGGGACATAACAAAGACCATAGCAGATCGGCATCCATGATGTTCTCTTAGCGATTCGCTCGTACCCACTTTCGCCATTGTTCAAATAAATTGGCATCTAAAGCGGCGACAACCGAGCGTTGCCACAGGGCACCATCCCAATATTCATCGTGTTCTAACGTACACATCTTGCCACCGGCTTCTTCTAAGATGACACAGCCTGCGGCGTAATCCCATAGCCGTTGTCCACCGTGAAGGTAGAGATCAAACCGGCCGGCTGCGACATAACACCAATCTAGCGTAGAAGCGCCCAAATTGCGTTGGCTGCCACAAGGGGCCAATGAAGCCAAACGGGTCGAGAGCTTACCGCTACGCAGATATTTCACCTCGACTGAAGCGATGGTGTCAGACAACACCGCTGGCGAGGCTTTCAGCGGCAGAGGTGTCCCATTGAGATAAGCGCCATCCCCTTTGCGGGCATAAAACATTTCATTGCTGGCAGGGTTATAAATCACCCCTAATATACTGCGGCCTTGTTGTACCAAGGCCACCGAAATCGCGAAATAGGGGAGGCCATGCACAAAATTGGTGGTGCCATCGATGGGATCGACCACCCACAGACCGGTTTGGGCATGTTGTGCCCACAGGGCTTCTTGTTCTTGGGTGGTCATTTCTTCACCAAGAACCGGATAGGGCAAAATTTTGGGTAAATCACGTGCCAAAGCAGCTTGCGTTGCCAAATCGGCTTCGGTGAGCTGCGAACCATCGTGTTTGCGTGTGGAATGCACCCGCAAAAAACGAGGCATCACCTCGGTTTGTGCAATGGTGCGTAGTGCTTGGATGACCTGATCGACAACCTGCATGAGGCTTCCTGACGCACGCTACAGCGGATCGCACTGCAGCATGTAAAGAAAATTGGGGTGGAGAAAAAATACCAGACAACAGAAAATACCCTCTCCGAATACGACTTTCAAGACAATGGCGCGATTTTTCCTTCCTGATCTGATTCCAGAACAACAACTTGTTTCCCTCCCCGAAGCCATCGTGCGCCATATTCAGGTGTTGCGCTTACGTCTTGGTGAAACCATCGTTTTATTTGATGGACGGGGGGGGGAGGTGGTGGCCGAGATTGTGCGCCTAGAAAAGCGGCAGGTGTGGGTCACAACGCAGCAACGCCAAGCCATCAGCCGCGAATCGTCCTTAACCATCCATTTATTGCAGGCCATTTCCAGTGCCGAGCGCATGGATTTCACCTTACAAAAAGGCATCGAGTTGGGGATTGCCAGCTTCACCCCAATTCACAGCGAACGCGCAGCTCGCCTACAAGGGGAACGTGAACAGAAAAAACGCGCCCATTGGGAAGGGGTTGCGATTGCCGCCTGTGAGCAGTGTGGCCGCAATACGGTGCCAATTATTCATCCACCCCGCCACTTACACGAATTGACGGTCAATGGTGCCGGCCAGCACTTTTTGCTCTCGCCATTGGGACAGCACGCCCTACGCGATATTGTTCAGCCACCCAGTGAAATTGTGTTGTTGGTTGGGCCCGAGGGGGGATTTTCTGCCGCAGAGGAACAACAATGCCTCGCGATGGGGTGGCAAGCGTTACGACTTGGGCCTCGCATCTTGCGGACAGAAACCGCTGCTTTAGCGACCATCTCCGCCATGCAAGCCTGTTGGGGAGATTTCTAAGCGAAACACTATTCGGGCGTAAAAATTAGGCAACCATCAATTAACAATTCATGGGGTGCCAGTGATAGCGAGGCGTTATCCACCACGGGCCGCGCAAACACATAGCGGATACCGTCAACTTGTACCCACGCGGGAATTGCAACATCTTGAAAACGACCAATGCTCTCTCCCGAGCGTTGGTCGGGTTGGGTGTGGCGGACAACACGCGGAGTGGGGGTAGGGGCCACGGGAGTCGGGTATTCCCAATCTTCCGCTCGTGTTGGCGTAGGGCGGGGACGACCAGCTTGGCTCGAGGCTAACCACCAGCGCAAAATGGTCATCGGTAACACGACACGATGGACTTTTTTGTCGTCGGTAATCACACACGTGACCGGAAATTTGGCCTGACAATGTGGGCATTGTGCTTCTGCCGCAAGGACAATTCTGTCCTGAACCAAAGTCATCACACCATACATATGCTCACCAGAGACCAATTGGCGACAACGCACACAGTGTTTAGCGAATTGTCGCACGGCATTACCATTGGCAAAGGTAATGGGCAGAGAACGGGAAATTTTGGCGTATTTAGGCATAGCACATCATCACAAAAAGCAAGCGGGATGGTAGCAGAGAAGGCAAAAGCGGCCAAATCTAGCGCAGAGAGTGATACAGGGATACCACAGGGCAGCGTTGCAACAGCCCTCGCCATGCCAAACAGTGAATCTGTCGTTAAATCCAACATGGACGAAGGGCTGCAGTTTGCTCTATCGGCTTAGATTTGCACCATCTCAAAATCATCTTTCCGTGCCCCACAGTCAGGGCAGGTCCAATTCATCGGCACATCTTCCCAACGTGTACCGGGGGGAAGACCGTCTTCGGGACGACCTTTTTCTTCATCATAAATAAAAGCACAAATCAAACACATATATGTTTTCATCTGACAACTCGGGCAACTCTGTTTTCACAGAGTGGGATAGCTTGGTGTGGAAAACACCCTAATGCCCATTTCTCCTTTCTTAAACGCTATCCTTAAAACAGTCTGGCAAGGTTTTGCGCGAGATTTCTTGTGTTTCTGTTACAACTGCAGCGAAAATAGCATTTTTTCATGCTGCACTGCTCCATTGCTCATAGGATATGGTCAATAGGACAGGCTACAACTGCCAATGATGTCGCATTATTCACCCTACGCGCCCCCTATTTGTCTGCCCGATCTTGCTGCACAACACGCTGCCGAGGCTAGACAAAATCAACTCACCAAACCACACGGTAGTTTGGGGCGGTTAGAGGATATTGCGATTCGCTTTGCCGGTTGGCAAGGTCAAGTGTGCCCTGAGGCATTACAACCAGCAATCACCGTTTTTGCTGCTGATCATGGCGTCAGTGCCGAAGGCGTATCAGCCTACCCTGCCGAAGTCACGGCTTTGATGGTCAGTAATTTTCTCAGCGGTGGTGCAGCAATCAATGTGCTCGCTCGACAGCTCCACGCGCCGTTACAGGTGATTGATGTCGGTGTAGCACACCCGATTCCACTGCCAGCCGTCTGTCAGCACCAGCTTATTCATGCCCGTATTCGTCATGGTACGGCCAATTTACGCCACCAAGCGGCGATGAGTGTCAATGAAGCCTTGGCCGCTATTCATTTGGGACAAGAAGCAGCAAATCGACAAATCGATGGCGGCGCCAATCTATTGATTGCAGGGGAAATGGGGATTGCTAACACTTGCGCCTCAGCTGCCTTGATTTGTTATTTTACGGGTCATTCTCCCGCCGAGGTAGTCGGTCGCGGAACAGGTATTGATGAAACCACTTGGCTGCATAAACAACAGGTAGTGCATGATGCCTTAACACGGCTGGCACAACGTCCGCCCTTATCTCCACTGGCTGTTTTAGCAGAACTTGGTGGGCTAGAGATTGCCGCCATGACGGGATTTTATCTTGGGGCAGCACAAGCGAAAACGCCGGTGTTATTAGATGGTTTTATTGCCACGGCTGCAGCGATTGTTGCCCATGCCATGGAGCCGAATATTCAACATTGGCTGCTTGCCAGTCATCGCTCACAAGAACAAGGCCATCAGCTTGCACTGAATTTTCTGAATTTAGAACCTTTATTAGATTTGGGATTGCGTTTAGGTGAGGGAAGCGGCGCAGCAATCTGTGTTCCAATGCTCAACTTAGCGATTCAACTACACAAACAAATAGCGACTTTTGACGAAGCTGCGATTCCTCAGTCATGAGCGATAACAGTTTTACCCTGACCCTTTGGCGACATGGTGAGATTGCCAGCGGCAATCGGCTAGTAGGGCAGACCGATTTACCGTTGACCACGCTAGGTTGGCAACAAAGCCTAGCGATGTGGCAACGCTTGCAACAATTGGCGCCGGTCTCTGCGTTGGCCTGTTCACCACTACAACGCTGTCGGGCCATCTTGACTGAATTGCACCCCCTACCGCTATCAGATACGACCATTGACCTTGGGTTTGCCGAGATGGACTTTGGCTGTTGGGAAAATACCCCTGTCGACCAATTACCCGTTGATTGGGTGGCACAGCTTCATCAACCCTTGCCGCCAACAGGAGGCGAAACGCTGACCGCGATGCAGCAACGGGTTGAGCGGGCCTTATTCAGTTGGTTAGCACAAACGACGGGCCCTCACCGTGTGTTACTCACTCATGCAGGGGTGATTCATTGTGCCCTTGCCACACTGCTACAGATCTCGCGCCAGCAAGCAAAACAGATTGCGATTGCGCGGGGAGGAATGGTGCAACTGATGTTGCAATCAGCGTCCCCAACCGATTTACCCGCCTATCTCACGCGATTGGAGCCGCCATGCGTGGTTTGATATTGGCGATTCAATTTCTCACCCGTTTACCAACGCCACAATTGACGCATTTTGACCCCGCTTGGTTGGCTGAATCGGCCAAGTGGTTCGCTGTGGTTGGGTTGATGATAGGTGGAATATTGGCCGTCACCACTGTCGCAGCCAGCTATGTTGATCCTGTTTTTGCCGCACTGGTGGGAGTCGTCGTATGGGTATGGGTCACCGGTGGTTTGCATTTAGATGGTTTGGCTGATTTAGCCGATGGTCTTGGTGCCGCCCATCGCGATCCACAGCGTTTTCTTGCGGTCTTGAAAGACCCTCACCTCGGCAGTTTTGGTGTATTAGCGTTGGTGTTGGCGGTATTGAGCAAATGGAGTCTGTTATGGCTATGGATACAACAGATACCGAGCGCACCGGAGGAAAAGCTGTTATTTGCTGGTACGCTGTGCTTGATCCCTGCTTGGGCGCGTTTGTTTACGGTCTATTGGTCACACAGCCTACCGGCTTTGAGTCAAGACAGCAGTGTGGATCCTTTTCGTTGGCAACTCGACCGCGCAGCAATCTATGGCAGCACTGCACTGTTATGGTTGGCCTCGGCATGGATTAACCCGTGGTTATGTCTGGCACCATTATTAGGATGGCGATGGCGCCAATTTTTATGGCGGCGGCTAGGCGGTGTCAGTGGTGATTGCCTTGGCGCTGGCATTGAAATTGTGGAAATTGGCTTGTTAACGCTGGCATGTGTCGGCCCAACGGTCGCCACACGCCTGCTCAGCTCATAAGCAAAGCCGTTCAGCAGGTGCTAGGTTTGTCTTCTTGTTAACGAAAGAAGATTTAGAGCAAGGGCGGACGGTCTAAATCGCAGCCACTTGGATCACAGCCGAGGGATATTGCCTCATATTAAAACGCCTTCAAAAACCGCAAGGCAATTTCGTGATCGGTTTTGCTAGTATTTTTATTGTTTACATCGCGTCCCACACGCAAGATCCATTGTTGTTTCAAAGGGTCGATCCAAGTCACACCGACTGTCACCCGATCTTGAAAGCTGGTTTGGGTCTGGCTTTGCCCACCTAGGCTGATCCGCCCGCCTCGGTTAATTTGCCCACCAAGGTGAACATGCCAATCTGCATGAGCGCGATAACGCAGATAGCTGGTAGCGGCATAGGTGGCGGCTTGTTGATAATGCAAGCCGCTGCTGTGGTGAGTGTTATCACCATACCATGCCAGTTCCTGTGATAACTCAAATACCCATTTTGGTGCCAAGGTTTGTTGCCAGCCGAGGGTGAGCAAAGCACGCCAACGATTTTCACCTGCGTTTAACACCCGATGTTTATCGTAACTGCCGGTAGGCGGAATGATGGTTGCTGTGAGACCTAAATAACGTTCCGCGATTTTGTCATTGATTGGCCAAATGGTGGCACCTAGGCGCAGGTCGGCTATGGCGCTATTTTGTTGATATTCAACACCATTGGCCAATTCAAGCGATGACTTCACCCATGGTAAGACCACCATGACATTAGCGGTTTTTCCCCACAGTTCGGTCATATACGAACCACGCACTGCAAGAGTTTGCATGTGTAGCGTATTGTTGTGAGGTAATTGCACATCACGATCGGCACTGTACAACGTGAATAACTGAGTGCCAGGATCAAGGGGATAGTAATCGGCCGGATAGACATCGTTGACAGCGGCTTGGGCAAGCGGAGCAACGAACAGCACGGCGATGGCCGCTGACAACGATTTCGACATGGTATGCAGCGCAAGAAAAGAATAGGGCCTTATTCTAAAGATAAGGCGAGAACGCGACAAACTTTGAGCAGCGGCTTTATTGCGCTGCCCGATTTGCCATTAACTCTATTTTTGCCACTGGCGACAGCCCACTCGGTTTAAGCCAACAAGTTAGCCAACAGCCTGCAGCCAATGCACCACTGTGCCACGCTGTAATTCACTGATGGTCGTTGCCGTTTGGTTTTTCATCACATCGGCCAAGGTATAGCGGTCGAGCTGTTGATAAAACAGATGCAACGCCTCGTCTAACACCTGCTTCAAAGTGCAGCCACTTAACAAAACACAGGGTGGTTGTTGGCAATCGACTAAAGAATCACACTCTTCCAAGGTACGAATAATTGTCCCAAGCCGATAGTGATGTGGTGGGGCAGCTAATGCTAACCCACCGCCTTTACCACGGGTGGTGGCAACCCACTGCAATTGACCAAGCCGATGTACGACTTTAACAAGATGATTGCGTGAGACATGAAACTGTTCAGCAATTTCACTGATGGTGACAGGTTCGTTGCGTTGACCAATCGCCAGATACATCAAAACGCGCAGCCCAAGATCAGTAAAGTGGGTGATGTGCATAACGTCTCATCCAAACAACAAGAGCCAGACAGCATGCCTGTTCTGGCTCTAGCTGGCAATTAGATGTGAATGCCACCCGTGCTAAATAGTTCGGCATGGATACGCTGTTTGCTCACACCCAGTTGTTGTAACGCCGCAATATGGGTTTGCATAAAACCAACAGGCCCACATAGATAACATTCGGCCTCTGCCAAGGGCAAAACGGGGGCTAAGTCGGATAATTGCAGTGGGGCGATTTGAGCTGATGTACTGCCAACCGGTGCTTGATCGTGGAAAAGATGTAACTGTAGATGGGCATGCGTCGCGGCCAGTTGTTGTAACGACTCACCAAAAGCGAACACATCAGCATTGCGGCAAGCATGGATAAAATGCACTGGCCGTGTGCTGTTTAGGGCTAACAGGCGGTTTAAGATAGCCATCATCGGTGTGATACCCACACCTCCACTGATTAACAAGAGCGGTGCCGTGCTGTCTTCATCGAGGAAGAAATCACCGAAAGGCGGTGCTAAATCGATCATGTCACCTTCATGAAAGGCCTCATGTAACCGATTGGAAACTTGGCCAGCGGGAGTGTCGTTATTGCCAGCTTCACGTTTGACCGAAATACGGAAATATTCACCATTTGGTGCATCGGATAAAGTGTATTGGCGTGGCTGCACCACATTCCAAGCAGGCACAAAAACGCGAACGGTGGTGTATTGACCAGCGCGATAACGTGGCAAAGCGCCTCCATCGCTGGGCACCAAATAAAACGAGGTGATCTCTGCGCTTTCAATCACTTTACGGCTGATTTTGAATGGCCGCCATCCTGACCAGCCTCCTTCTTGATTGGTGGCATCGTAATAGAGTTGGTTTTCGGCTTGGATAAAAATATCCGCCAATTTTTGATAGGCAATGGCCCATGCTTCAATTAACTCGGGGCTAGCGGCATCGCCTAACACCTCTTGTATCGACGCTAACAGATGCTTGCCGACAATCGGGTAATGTTCGGCGCGAATCCCCAAACTGGCATGTTTGTGTGCAATTAAATTGACCACCGGTGCCAATACCGAAGGATCATCAATATTTTCTGCATAGGCCAACACCGAACCAGCCAAGGCCATCGGTTGTTTACCTGTCGCATTGTGGCTGCGGTTAAAAATCTGTAGCAGCTCTGGGTTGTGGTGGAACATCCGCTGGTAAAAATGGGTGGTGAGTGCCACGCCATGTTCACGCAGCACGGGAATCGTGGCTTTCACCAACTGGTGGACGGTTTGCTGATCCATATTGCCTCTTAAAGATAGATTAAAAATACATCTTTTGATGCCAAAAAAAGCCGACAGCGAGAGAGAAAGCTGACGGGTTGGGCTGCAGTCTAGGGAGAAATGTTTGGTTCGGCAACCCTTTGCTTGCAATTATTGAGCGATTATCTTAACTTGCTGCGACTTAGCACGAGAGTTGACGTAAATCAAAAAGTGACTCTCGCTTCCCGCTAGGGGTTCTCTGTTCAGTGATGAATAGAGATGAGACATACCCTTTGAACCTGATCCGGTTGATACCGGCGTAGGGAAGCGGAAACCCACTGTGGCCGAATAGGCGGCCGTTCTGGCTTCCGCTCCTTGTGCCCTGCTTTGTTCAGCAAGGAGAACACCACCATGAATGCCCCCCATACCACCCCACCTTCAGCCGCGGCTGAAGAAATGTCGATTCAACCTTTCCCCAATTCACGCAAAATTTATGTCACCGGCAGCCGGCCTGACATCCAAGTGCCGATGCGTGAAATCACCCAGTTCGATACACCCAGCCAATTTGGTGCTGAAAAAAATCCGCCGATTTATGTCTATGACACCAGCGGCCCTTACACCGATCCAGCGATACAAGTCGATGTCACCAAAGGGTTAGCGCCTGTACGGGCCAACTGGATTGCGGAGCGCCAAGACACCGAACAGCTAGCGGGACCAACCTCAGAATATGGTCAGAAACGCGCAAATGATCCTGCTCTTGATGCACTGCGTTTTGAATTAACACGCAAACCGCTACGAGCCAAAGCCGGTCGCAATGTGACACAGATGCACTATGCGCGACAGGGTGTGATTACCCCTGAGATGGAATATATTGCCATTCGCGAGAATCAACGCCGCAGTGAGTATTTAGCGGCGTTGAAAGCGGGTGGGCCCAAGGGTGAAAAAATGGCAGCGATGATGACACGCCAACACCCGGGTCATAGCTTTGGTGCGACTTTGTTAGAAGAAATCACGCCTGAGTTTGTGCGGTCGGAAGTGGCACGCGGACGGGCGATTATTCCTGCCAATATCAATCACCCAGAGCTGGAACCGATGATTATTGGCCGTAATTTCCTGACCAAAATCAATGGCAACCTTGGCAATTCAGCGGTGACTTCTTCCATTTCAGAAGAAGTGGAAAAAATGCTGTGGGGTATCCGCTGGGGTGCTGACACCATTATGGATCTCTCTACCGGCAAGAATATCCATGAAACCCGCGAATGGATTATCCGCAATAGCCCAGTGCCAATTGGGACAGTGCCAATCTATCAGGCATTAGAAAAAGTCGGCGGTAAGGCAGAAGATTTAACATGGGACATCTTCAAAGACACGTTGATTGAACAGGCTGAGCAAGGGGTCGATTATTTCACTATCCATGCCGGCGTGTTGTTGCGCTATGTGCCCATGACCGCGAATCGCATGACAGGGATTGTCAGCCGTGGTGGATCGATCATGGCGAAATGGTGCTTGGCACATCATCAAGAAAACTTCCTGTATACGCATTTTGAAGACATCTGCGAGATCATGAAGGCCTATGATGTATCGTTTAGCTTAGGTGATGGTTTGCGCCCTGGTTCGGTATGGGATGCCAATGATGAAGCACAGTTAGGTGAATTAAAGACCTTAGGTGAACTGACACAGATTGCGTGGAAGCATGATGTACAAGTGATGATCGAAGGCCCGGGGCATGTCCCGATGCAGCTGATTAAAGAAAATATGGACTTGCAGCTGGAATGGTGTGATGAGGCACCGTTCTATACCTTGGGCCCATTAACCACTGACATTGCACCCGGTTACGACCATATCACCTCGGCTATTGGCGCGGCACAAATTGGTTGGTATGGCTGTGCCATGTTGTGTTACGTCACACCGAAAGAGCATCTTGGCTTGCCAAATAAACAGGATGTCCGCGAGGGCATTATTGCGTACAAAATTGCCGCCCATGCAGCCGATTTAGCCAAAGGCCACCCCGGTGCCCAGATTCGTGATAATGCGTTGTCAAAAGCGCGTTTTGAGTTCCGCTGGGAAGATCAATTTAATCTTGGCCTAGACCCAGATCGCGCACGGGAATTCCATGACGAGACATTGCCTAAAGACAGTGCAAAAGTTGCACACTTCTGCTCAATGTGCGGCCCCCATTTCTGCTCAATGAAAATCACGCAAGATGTACGTGATTTCGCCGAAAAACAAGGTTTATCAGAGCAAGAAGCCTTGCAAAAAGGCATGGAAGTCAAGTCAATTGAGTTTGTGAAAAGCGGAGAAGCTTTGTATAGCAAAGCCTAACTGAGTTGTCTGGAGCGCACGACAGTGCGCTCCATATCAATCACACGGTCTTTGCATGGTTTAATTCAACACACCGCCACCCCGCACGATGGCCGCCAACAGGGCAACACCTACCGCAGGGATTGAAAACAGCGCACGCCACAGACGATGATGGGGAATAAACCCCACTCCACGGATAAAACTCGCACACATCGCCCAAAAGACCAACATCGCCAATAAATGATCGGCCTGTCCTGCCTCATTCGATAAACTGTGCGGCCACACCGTGGTCACCACCAAAATAGTCAGGGCCAATAACAACAGCGGCCAGTGAGTGCGAGTACGAACAGAGCTAGCACTATCAGACATGATCCGACTTCGCTCTGGTATCGACGACAGGCTGGCGAGCCGCCTCATTATCCCCCCACAGTGCATTGAGGATAGCCAGTAGCACAGCAAAACCAATTCCCAACATCCACGCAAAATACCACATCTTATCTCCCCCTCTGATTAGTAAGCCGAGTGTTCATTTTCACGGATATAGGCTGCAGTCACCTTGCCACTCATCACGCCATACGCCCAGCGGGTATAAGCAATAATAATTGGCATAAAAATAACCACTGCTACCAACATAATTCCCAAGGTTTTATGACTCGAAACGCTATCCCACACGGTTAAACTTGAACGCAAATCGGTGGAAGAGGGCATCACAAAGGGGAACATCGAGATGCCTGCCGTACCAATCACGCCGGTCATAGCAAGAGAAGACGCTACAAAAGCAGCCAATGTCCGACCTCGATTCGCTAACCACAACGCGGCCAAAAAGCCAATGTAGGCCAGCGCAGGCAATGCCATCGCCAACGGCCACTGTTGATAGTTAGCCAACCATGCACCGGCTTGTTTCACCACAGTTTTCGCCAAGGGATCGGGTTGTGCAGCAGGATTCACCACCGAACTGATCACAAAGCCATCAATCCCCCACGCGAGCCACAGCCCAGCCAGAGAAAACGCCACCACAGTCAACAAACCTGTCACATTGACCCAACGCCGGCTGCGTTGATATACCTCATCCTCTGTCCGGTGCATCAAATACACCCCGCCGTGAAACGTCACCATGGCAGAGCTCACGACACCACATAACAACGCAAAAGGATTCAGTAATCCCCAAAACGAGCCGGTGTAGTAAGGCACTAGGTTATCGTCAAAATGAAAAGGTACCCCTTGCAACAGATTCCCGAATGCCACGCCAAAGATCAATGGGGGGACAAAACCACCGATAAACAGGCCCCAATCCCACACCTTACGCCATGTCGGATGGTGAATTTTCGAACGATAGTCAAACCCAACAGGACGGAAGAACAATGCCCACAATACCGCCAACATTGCCCAATAAAATCCAGAGAAGGCAGTGGCATAGACCAAAGGCCATGCAGCAAAAATTGCCCCGCCTGCGGTGATAAACCACACCTGATTCCCGTCCCAGTGTGGACCAACGGTGTTAATCACCACCCGCCGCTCAACATCATTCTTGCCCACAAAGGGCAGCAAAGTCCCCACCCCCATGTCGTGGCCATCCATGATGGCAAAGCCAACCAATAACACGCCCACCAACAGCCACCAAATGACTTTTAAGGTTGGGTAATCCAAAACCATGTCCATATTGTCGCTCCGTGGTTAATGGGCAATTGCTTCATTGAGATAACGCCCAGTGCCTAAACTGCCGGGGCCTTGCTTAGCAAACCGAATCATCAAGTACATCTCCACGATCAGGAGCACGGTATAGAAGGCAATAAACCCTGCTAAGGAGCCATACAACGATGCTGGAGACAGCGTAGACACGGAAAGATGTGTCGGTAAAACACCATAAATCGTCCACGGTTGGCGACCATACTCCGCCACAAACCAACCCACTTCACATGCAATCCACGGCATCGGCAAACACCATACTGCCGTCCGCAAAAAGCCGGTTTTTTCGGCAAAATTGCCTTTGATGGAGTACCACAAGGCCAAACCGAATAGCAGCAGCATGGCAAAACCCAAGGCCACCATGACACGGAAACTCCAGAACATCGGTGCCACTTTTGGAATCGTTGAACGCGCAGCTTGATCAATCATATCGGGCGTAGCAGCACTCACATCTGCGGTGTATTTACGCAGCAACAAACCAAAGCCCAAATCTGCCTTATGTTTTTCAAACACGGCTTTCGCAGCCACATTGTTTTGATCTTGGCGCAGTTGTTCTAATGCTTTCACAGCAGAGATACCCGAAACGATTCGCTCTCGGTTATGCGCAACAATGTCTTTAATCCCGGGAATTTGCTGATCCAACGAACGTGTCCCAATCAATCCCATCAACCACGGGATATGAATAGCAAAGTCATTTTTCATCTCTGCTTCATTGGGTATCGCAATCAAGTTAAACGATGCCGGCGCTGGTTCGGTTTCCCACATCGCCTCCATCGCCGCCAATTTGGTTTGTTGCGCCTCGCCGACCACATAACCCGATTCATCGCCTAACACAATCACCGAGCACACCGAAGCAAAGCCAAAGGCTGCTGCAATGCGGAAACTGTTTTTAGCAAACTCCACATCACGTTTTTTCAGCAAATACCAGCTTGAAATCGATAGAACAAACATCGCCCCCGTGACATAGCCCGCACTGACGGTGTGGACAAACTTGGCTTGTGCATCAGGGTTAAACAACACTGCAGCAAAATCCACCATCTCCATTCGCATGGTTTCATAGCTAAACTCAGCCCCAACGGGGTTTTGCATCCAGCCGTTAGCAATCAAAATCCACAGTGCAGAAAGATTGGTGCCTACCGCCATCAATAGCGTGACCAACAGATGTTGCGGTTTCGAAAGACGATCCCAGCCAAAGAAAAACAGGCCGATAAAAGTAGATTCGAGAAAAAACGCCATCAAACCTTCAATTGCCAAGGGCGCACCGAAAATATCGCCGACATAATGCGAGTAGTACGCCCAATTTGTACCAAATTGAAATTCCAATGTGATACCAGTGGTCACCCCCAAGGCAAAGTTAATTCCAAATAACTTACCCCAAAAGCGGGTCATGTCTTTGTAAATTACCTTACCTGTCATGACATACACCGACTCCATAATGACCAACAGCCATGTCATACCCAAAGTCAGCGGGACAAACAAAAAGTGATACATCGCAGTCACGGCAAATTGCAGCCGCGAGAGATTGACTAATTCTTCAGTCATGGTGGGTGCTCCGTTGCTGAGCCGAGGAAGAAGGAGAAGCAAGAAGATGCTGTGCGGTGTCGGTGGTCGCGACTTCGACCTTCACATCGCGGATGAAACACCACCAAATGATGGACAGTGCCACCAGTTTGATCACCACAATCCACATGATTTCTTGCAGTAAGCTGCGCGGTTTTGCCATAACAGCTGTCCTATACGCATTGATAAATCAAGATTTTTTCGTTTTAGGTCATAAGGTATGACCATTTAGACTGGCATATCGTGGCAGATATTATGTTTATTTGTGAAGTGACAAAATGTCGCACTGCAATGAACTTTTATCGCTTGGCCTCGTCTACAAATTTATCTTCACGACAAAACAGGAGGACCTTAATCATGCAGACCAAACAATTCTTACTGACATCCGCCTTGGCCTTGGGCCTAAGCCTACCCGCCGCCTATAGCATCGCGGCGCCAATGGAACATGGCCCAATGGCAGGAGGGATGCACAGTGAGAAAATGCACAAAATGATGCAACCCGAGGCCGTACAAGCTCGGTTGGACAAATTGAAAACCGCGTTGAAATTGAGCAACAAACAAGAAGCCGATTGGAAACGCTACGCCGACTTTATGTTGGAACACAGCAAAGCCAAACAAGAAAAAATCAAAGCATGGCGTAATGCAGAACAACCAAAAACCGTACCGGAAAAAATGGAACACATGTTAGAACATGCCCGCGATCATGTAGCGCACATGGAAAAAGCCAGCGCGGAAACCCGTCACTTCTATGACACATTAAGCACCGAACAAAAAGCCATCTTCGACCAACAACACCCGATGATGCGCCATCACCAAAAACGGCATTGATTTTGCTTTAAGCAAGACACGGAGTGTGTTTTGATGGCCGGCTCTCTTTTACTAGAGTGCCGGCTTTTTTTGTTTTTTTGATTTTTTTTGAGAAAAATAGACTTCAACGCACAAATTTCTTGACCTGATGACAAAATCTTTGTATGACATACCCATGTTTATTTTGGCGCTCATGGTGTTTTATGTCATTTTGCGACGAGTTTTCCCCGCTAGCTTCCGATTATGCCCGCTACCGGCCTCACTACCCCCCCGCTTTATTCGATTGGCTCGCGGCCCTTGCGCCAAGCCGCCAGTTAGCGTGGGATGTTGCCACCGGTAACGGACAAGCCGCGATTGCGCTAGCTGAACGTTTTGTGCGCGTCGTCGCGACCGATGCCAGCAGCGCCCAGCTTGCCCATGCCACCGCCCGCAATAATGTCGAGTATGTGTGCGAACATGCCGAAGCCTCCGCGCTGGCTGATCAATCGGTTGATTTAATCACCGTGGCGCAGGCGCTACATTGGTTTGATATGGAAGGGTTTTTTACTGAAGCCAAACGTGTCCTCAAGCCCAACGGCCTAATTGCTGTATGGTGTTATCAAAACATTGAGGCTGATGGTGAATTAAATCAGGTGTTACAACACTATTATCACGAGGTCGTAGGCCGTTATTGGCCACCCCAACGGCAGTGGGTGGAAAGTGGTTATCGCCAACTACAATGGCCATTTATTGATTACCCCGCGATGCCATTTACCCTGACCGCTGAATGGACTTTAGCCGGCTTACGGGGCTATCTATCAACGTGGTCGGCCAGCCGCCGCTATCAAGACACCCATCACAGCGACCCACTGCTGATCATCGAACCCGCACTCGAACAGGCATGGGGTAATGCCAGCAGCCGCACTTTACGCTGGCCGTTAACCTTACGCGTGGGACGACTGCCAAATCCGGACAGCAAACCTTGACAGCTATCAATTTCATGACAAAAGTTTTATGTTACGGTCAGTTTTTTCTTTTGTCTTTGGAGTGATTGATGTCCGCATTTCGTATTGCCATGATCGGGGCGGGGGAAACCGGCACCCCATTGTTAAAACAAATGCTGTCATGTGATTTTGTCGACGTGTTGGGCGTGGCTGACCTCGATCTCAACCAGCCAGGGATTACATTGGCAAAAGAACATGGCGTCTTTGTCACGCAAGATTTTATGGAATTGGCGGCATTGGGCGAAGAGGTAGATATTTTGATTGATGTCACCGGCGCCTCCATGGTGCGGGAAAGCCTGCGCTATCACATGATTGAAACGCAAAATAACCACACCTTGATTATGCACGAACGGATTGCGCTGTTTTTAATGTCGCTTTCCTGCGGCAAATTGGTCAGCCCAAAACACGACGATCTGGAATACATCTGATTTTCTGGCACACTGGCTGTTCTTTTTCACCGAGGAACAGCCATGAGCCAAACCTTGTACGGGGACGGGGCTATCCGTCGCCCCTCGTTATACGGATCCTCTATTGAAAACACCTACGCAGGTGTTTTGTCTTTTATGCGGCGCAACTACAGCCGCGACCTCAACGGTGTCGATGTTGCAGTCAGCGGTATCCCGCTCGACCTCGCCACAACTTTTCGCTCGGGTGCCCGTCTTGGCCCAGCAGCCGTCCGAGCTGCCAGCGTCCAACTTGCCGAATTGAAACCCTTTCCTTGGGGTTTTGATCCGTTTGAAGATTTAGCAGTCATTGATTATGGTGATTGTTGGTTTGATGCACACAATCCACTGACCATCAAAGACAGCATTATTCAACATGCGCGCGAGATCCTCGCCAGTGGTGCCAAAATGCTAACCCTCGGTGGTGATCATTACATCACCTATCCGCTGTTGGTGGCACATTGTGAACGCTATGGAAAACCGCTGAGCCTGATTCACTTCGATGCCCATTGTGATACGTGGGCCGATGACAACCCCGACTCACTTAACCACGGCACCATGTTTTACAAAGCAGTCAAAGAAGGGCTAATCGACCCTGAACGTTCGGTACAGGTGGGACTGCGGACATGGAACGATGATTTTATGGGCATCCCGCGCCTTGATGCGCCAACGGTGCATGAGATTGGGGTAGCCGAAACAGTACGCCGCATTCAAAAAATTGTCGGCGATCACCCCACTTATCTCACCTTTGATATTGACTGTCTCGACCCCGCTTTTGCCCCCGGCACCGGCACCCCCGTCCCCGGAGGCCTATCGAGTGCCCAAGCGTTGGGTATTGTGCGACAACTTGGCCAAGTTAATCTAATTGGCATGGATGTGGTCGAAGTCTCGCCACCGTTTGACCAAAGCGAAATTACCGCCATTGCCGCAGCGCACATTGCCTGTGATTTACTGTGCTTGCTACGTAATCAAAAATTGGCAGGCCGTTAACAGATCCAAGCTTGCCCCGTCGCCATACTGGAAACGGGGCAACAAGCGTTAATGATGTCGCGACGAAGTGTGTGTAAAGCGGTCGATCAACTGTGCTAGCTGTTGTGCCGTTTGGTTAAGCGTATCAGCGACCAGCGCCGTTTCTTTTACAATCTGGGCGCTTTCACCAGCCAAACCAGCAATTTGATTGACGTTTTGTGCCACATCCGAACTGGCCTGAGTTTGCTGATCCATTGCAGCAGCATTGCTCACACTGCGCTCGACAGTATCGGTGGCTTGGTCACGAATTTCTTGTAACAACGACGTCGAATTGCCCATTAATGCCGTGCCTTCGTTGAGTCGTTGCCGCACATCACTCATTTCTGTCACTGCTTGCTGTGTATCACCGCGAATAGCATCAATCAGAGTGGAAATCTGCACCGTTTCTTTGCTCACTCGCTCGGCTAATTTACGCACTTCATCCGCCACCACAGCAAAACCACGTCCCTGCTCACCCGCCCGTGCAGCTTCAATCGCCGCATTCAAAGCCAATAAATTGGTTTGATCCGCAATATCATGAATCGCCACCACAATCTGACTGATCGCCTGCGAGCGACCTTCCAAGGCTTCAATCCGTTTAGCTGCAGTTTCCACTGCCACCGCCGTGCTGGCCAAGGCGGCGGCCAAGTGTTGAATTTCTCCCTCTCCAGCTTGGGTATGCGATTGCATTTTCTCAGACACTAAGCGCGTTTCATGGACATTTTCTCGCACCGAACGAATACCAGCAGTCATTTCTTCGACAGCCGCCGCTAGGCTACTTGAGGCATCGCTTTGCACCGATGCACTGTGAGCAGCACGCTCGGATAAATGCTCCATATCCCCAGCAGCGGTAGCAAGTTGATGTGCACTTTGTTTCACTTCAAATAACGTCCGACCAAAGTTATCCACCAGCACATCAAAGGCTTGTCCCATCGAGGCAATTTCATCTTTACCGCGTACATCCACCCGTGGCGCAAGATCGAGAGTTTGGCTCATGGTTCGCATCAGTTGCTCCAAGCGGCGGAGGCGACTGCGGAGATTGTGCATAATGCCCCAGCTCAACCACAGCAATAAGGCCAAGGCGGTGAGGCTGCCAAGGCCGTTCAACAACATCTGGCGTTCAATACGCTCTGATTTGCTCAATAGCTGTTGTGCCAGTTGGTCTAATAGCTGCCCTTCCAACGCTTTCATGGCATCGATACGAGCCGAAGCCGCACCAAACCACTGTGGCGGAGCCAGTTGTTGTGGTTCATTAGGGCCGATGGCAAACACTTGGCTGCGTAGCTGTAGAAACTGCGTATTGACTGGGCTGTCTTGTAGCGTCTTAGCAGCCACCATGATGTCTTGATCAGCATAGCGAGCAAAATCAGCAGCACATTGCGTTTGCCGTGCCACAAAGCCACTGGCTTGGATTAACGCTGGGGTGGTAAAACTGCCGGCAGCCAATACGCCATTGATAAACCCACGCTCACGACCAGCAAATTCTTTTTCACAGGATAACGCCAATAAGCTGACCGTGCTGTGATAGAAGGTTAAATCGCCCACTTGGTTGCCTAGATTGGCCAACAGGGTAAATAAACCATCGATCCGGTTTGAGTAATCGGTGAAGACTTCGGGCGCAGGGCGACGGCGTTGTTCAATTTCACCGCGCCGCGCCAACAAAGCACTTACCGCTTGTGCTTCTTGTTGTGCCGCTGGATGTTTTGCCACAGCGGAAAAAGCCGCAATCGCCTGATCAGTTGCAGCACGTGCTTGGCGCAACGGTTCAGGCAAGGTTTCCGCCTTGCCATTCAAATAGCCATTACTTAAACCACGCTCGGCTTGCAACGTGTGGACCAGCTGACTGGCAGCGCGCACGGTTTCGACTTCCATCGCTGCACTGACACTGACTTGCCACTCTTGATAGCGTTGCCATGTGCTATGGCCAGTTAATAAAGTTAGACCAATAATCGGTGGGCCAACTAATAAAGCGAGTTTGGTAAAAACCGAGCAACGCGATAACCAAGCAGTTGTTTTCAAAGTAATTCCCCTCGTGGAAAGTGGGCAAAGGTTTGTCAGTGACCGAGGTGACGCCGAATGCGACGCATACCCAACCAGAAGGTCGCTAACACCACAGGAATTGCCAATCCAGTCGCCAAATCTGCATTGATCGGCAGACCTGCCGCTTTCGCTGCTTTAAAGCCATAGCTCAACAAACCCACTGCGTAATAACTCAACACCCCAACCGATAACCCTTCAACTGTTTCTTGTAAGCGCAGTTGTAATGCAGCGCGTTTATCCATTGAAGCGAGTAATTGTTGGTTTTGCTTTTCTTGTTCAATCTCAACCCGAGTCCGCAACAGGGCCGTGGCGCGGGTCAGCCGCATCGCCAGCCGATCTTGTCGCCCCAATACCGTGTCACAGGTTGCCATCGCGGGGGCCAAACGGCGTTCGGTAAACTCATGAAATGGCTGTAGGCCGGCAATACGGCTTTCACGCAGTTCATCAATCCGCCGCTCTACTAAAGCATAATAGGCGCGTGCGGCAGAAAAACGATATTGTGATGAAGCAATCGCATCTTCCAATCGACCCGCGAGAGAGGTTAATTCGGCCAATAAACTGCCATCTTCGCGTTGTCCATCATCAAGACGGGCGGTAATAGCACGCATCGCCATGCCCAACTCATCCAATCGGCGCATTTCTGTTTTAGCAATCGGTAACGCCAATAATGCCAACATGCGGTAGCTTTCAATTTCAATCAGTCGGCTTACCATCCGGCCACACTGACGCTCTCCCATGCCACGGTCTAACACCGCCAAACGGGTAAACCCCAATCCTAAGTTTGGATCGGGATGTAAGCGTAAGTCGGTTAATGCCACCCCGCTCTGATCGCCAATTTCTGCCCCAATCAGGTCTTGAGGATCAAACCAATGCCCTACCTGTGTCCGCCAATCCTCTGAGGGATGGGCAGGGACAATCACCGCATGTAACCCCACCAATAGCTCACCATGCAGCTCGGCTAGCCAATCGGCAGGCACCGCGGCCAAAGCAGTATCACTAAATGGATTACAGCCTATTTCGGGCAAGATAAAGGTGTAGCGCACAAACTCGGTATGTAGGCTCCAATTGAGCGTCAAAGGGCCAACACGGGCTTGATATTGCACTGCATGAGGTTCGGGATTGGGCAATCCCAATCGTTGGGTTAACTGTTGCAGATCAAGCCATTCCGCTTCGCCCACCGTATCCGACCACAATACGATGGAAGATAAACGCGCCGGCCCTGCAATAGGCAGCGCCGGCCGTGCGTGGGCTTCATCATTTAACAGTTGGCGTAAAGGATGTGCAGCCAAAGGTGTCATTCGCGGATTTGCCCATCACCAAATACCAACCATTTTTGGCTGGTTAATCCCTCTAAACCGACTGGGCCACGCGCATGAATCTTGTCAGTGGAAATCCCAATTTCTGCACCAAGGCCATATTCAAAGCCATCGGCAAAGCGTGTCGAGGCGTTGACCATCACACTGGAAGAATCCACCTCACGCAAGAAACGACGAGCACGGCTATAGTCTTCGGTGATAATCGAATCGGTATGGTGGCTGCCATAGTGATTGATATGTTCAATCGCATGGTCCAAGTCTTTCACCACTTTGATCGCAAGAATCGGTGCCGCATATTCAGTGAACCAATCTTCCTCCGTTGCCGCCTTCATTCGCTCATCGACCAAAATCGCTAAGGTACGCGGACAACCACGCAATTCAACGCCTTTTTCCCAGTACATTGGCGCTAATTTTGGCAGGAGATAAGCAGCAAACGCCTCGTGCACCAATAGCGTTTCCATGGTGTTACATGGTGCAAAACGCTGTGTTTTTGCATTTACCGCCACCCGAATTGCTTTTTCTGGGTTAGCAGTGTCATCAATATACACATGACAATTACCGTCTAAGTGCTTAATCACTGGCACTCTAGCTTCGCGGCTAATGCGTTCGATCAAGCCCTTACCGCCGCGTGGCACAATCACGTCGACATATTCAGGCATGGTAATCAGTTGCCCCACTGCGGCGCGGTCGGTGGTATCGACCACTTGCACCGCTGTCGCAGGCAAACCTGCCTTAGTCAAACCTTCTCGCACACAAGCCGCAATCGCACGGTTAGAACGAATGGCTTCAGAGCCGCCGCGCAGAATGGTGGCGTTGCCGGATTTGAGGCATAACCCTGCTGCATCCGCCGTGACATTAGGGCGTGCTTCATAAATGATCCCGATCACCCCAAGTGGCACCCGCATTTTGCCAACCTGAATCCCCGAAGGACGATAAGCAAAATCCGTCATTTCGCCAATGGGATCAGGCAAGGCTGCAATTTGCCGCAGGCCTTCGGCCATTGAACTGATGATTTTGTCGTTCAATGTCAGCCGATCCACCATTGCTGGTGCTAAGCCTTCAGCCAAGGCAGCCGTCACATCGTCGGCATTGGCATCAAGTAAACTTTTTCGTTCCCGTTCAATCGCATCGGCAATCGCATGTAAAGCTTGGTTTTTTCGATTGGTATCAGCCCGCGCCAATTCACGACTGGCCGCCCGCGCCGCCTCACCAATTCCACGCATGTATTCTTGGATATCCATCTCTATTATTTCCCCCCAGCTTCAGAAAAAGTATCGCCGCCGATGGTATCACCGTCATTCTGCT
>Ga0208788_1000045_pt1 | contig 81739 bp, 72 predicted proteins | sample Wag4_2014_7_11_3_FD_187363 | JGI IMG/M metagenome (GOLD analysis project Ga0208788, IMG submission 187363) | Fresh water mixed with fracking chemicals microbial communities from Ohio, USA - Utica-2 Time Series FC 2014_7_11 (SPAdes) (version 2) ... | reverse complement strand
CCCCCGGAACCACCGGAACCACCGCGACCGGCGGGCAGGATACCCAGCATCTGGCAAACAAACACCGTCAGGATGAACAACAACACCAAAAACACGAACAGGCCCGGATGGCGCGAGACGAAATCGTCTTCCGGGTCGCCGCCGGACTCATACACTGTGGACGGCTCATCCAGCGGATTGCCCCCCAGCACCACCAGCATCGCCGCCACGCCGTCGCTGATGCCCTTGCTGTAGTTGCCGGCCTTGAATGCTGGGGTGATCACTTGGTTGATGATCACCGAACTCTGGGCGTCGGTCAGGCGATCCTCCAGGCCATAACCCACCTCGATCCGCAGTTTGCGCTCATCCCGGGCGATGATCAGCAAGGCGCCGTTGTTCTTGTCTTTCTGGCCGATGCCCCAGTAACGCCCCAGTTGATAGCCGAAGTCGGCGATGTCGGTGCCCTGCAGGTCTGGCAACGTCACGACCACCAACTGCTCGCCGGTGGTCTTTTCATGGGCCTGAAGCTGTTGCGTCAGCTGTTCGCGCATGGCCGGCTCGATCATCTGGGCGTTGTCCACCACCCGCCCGGTCAGCTCGGGAAACTTCAAGTCGGCCTGGACCGCCAGGGCAAACACCCACAGCCACAGCACCAGGCCCATCTTCATCACGCGCATTGGCAACCCCATCCGTGCACAGCCATTTCAGAACTTCACTTGCGGCGCCTTTTCCGAGCCTGGGGTGGCCTCGAAGGTTTCGCGAACCGGCAGGTCGCTGTACATCACGCTGTGCCACAGGCGACCGGGGAAGGTGCGGATCTCGGTGTTGTACTTCTGCACCGCGAGAATGAAGTCGCGCCGGGCCACGGCGATGCGGTTTTCCGTGCCTTCGAGTTGCGATTGCAGAGCCAGGAAGTTCTGGTTGGCTTTCAGGTCCGGATAACGCTCGGACACCACCATCAAACGACTCAAGGCCCCACTGAGTTGATCCTGGGCCTGCTGGTACTGCTTGAGCTTTTCCGGGTTGTCCAGGGTCGAGGCATCGACCTGGATCGAGGTGGCCTTGGCCCGCGCCTCGATCACTGCCGTCAGGGTCTCTTCCTCATGCTTGGCGTAGCCTTTGACCGTTTCCACCAGGTTGGGGATCAGGTCGGCGCGGCGCTGATACTGGTTCTGCACCTGGCCCCAGGCCGCCTTGGCCTGCTCGTCCAGGGTCGGGATATTGTTGATGCCGCAGGCGGTCAACAAGGTGGCCAACACCAGCAGCGTGGCGATCTGCAGCCTCGACCGGTAAGACTGTCGTACATTCATCACAGTGATGCTCCCTTCACATTGCATGGAAAAAACAACCGGCAACCTTCTTGGCCGGCTCTTGGGGCATAATCGGCCGCGCCTCTGGATTGCAACGCACTGATGGGCTAAAAAGAGGCCCTGCGCGAAAAAACATCCGTCGTTTGGCTGGCGTTTTTTCAGCCAGCATCCGAACAACAATAGACGCTCCCTAAATTTTGGCTGTCCGGCGTGTACATCGCCGCTTGGGCCCTTGAGAAAACTATTCATGAAGAAGCTGTGTTTGCTGGGTCTGTTCGTCAGCCTGGCCAGTCATAACGTATTGGCCGACACGACCCCCGCACCGATTGAAAACAAGGAAGCCTTCGTCAGCCATTTGATGAAGCAGATGACCCTCGATGAAAAAATCGGCCAACTGCGCCTGATCAGCATCGGCCCGGAAATGCCCCGGGAGCTGATCCGCAAGGAGATCGCCGCCGGCAACATCGGCGGTACGTTCAACTCCATCACCCGCCCGGAAAACCGTCCGATGCAGGACGCGGCCATGCGCAGCCGCCTGAAGATCCCGATGTTCTTCGCCTACGACGTGATCCACGGCCACCGCACCATTTTCCCGATCCCGCTGGCCCTGGCCTCGAGCTGGGACATGGACGCCATCGGCCTGTCCGGTCGCATCGCCGCCAAGGAAGCCGCGTCTGACAGCCTCGACATCACCTTCGCGCCGATGGTCGATATCTCCCGCGACCCGCGCTGGGGCCGCACCTCCGAAGGTTTCGGCGAAGACACCTACCTGGTGTCGCGCATTGCCGGGGTGATGGTCAAGGCGTTCCAGGGCGCCGGCGCCAATGCCGCCGACAGCATCATGTCCAGCGTCAAGCACTTCGCCCTGTACGGCGCGGTCGAGGGTGGCCGCGACTACAACGTGGTCGACATGAGCCCGGTCAAGATGTACCAGGACTACCTGCCGCCCTACCGCGCGGCGATCGACGCCGGTGCCGGCAGCGTGATGGTGGCCCTGAACTCGATCAACGGCATACCGGCCACCGCCAACACCTGGCTGATGAACGACCTGCTGCGCAAGGACTGGGGCTTCAAGGGCCTGGCGGTCAGCGATCACGGGGCGATTTTCGAGTTGATCAAGCACGGCGTGGCGGCTGACGGTCGCGAAGCGGCGAAGCTGGCGATCAAGGCCGGCATCCACATGAGCATGAACGACACCCTGTACGGCAAGGAGCTGCCGGGCTTGCTGAAATCCGGCGAGATCCAGCAGAGCGACATCGACAACGCCGTGCGTGCGGTGCTGGGCGCCAAGTACGACATGGGCCTGTTCAAGGACCCGTACCTGCGCATCGGCAAGGCCGAGGATGACCCGGTCGATACCTACGCCGACAGCCGCCTGCACCGCACCGAAGCCCGCGACGTGGCACGCCGCAGCCTGGTGTTGCTGAAAAACCGGAATGAAACCCTGCCACTGAAGAAAACCGCGAAAATCGCCCTGGTCGGCCCGCTGGCCAAGGCGCCGATCGACATGATGGGCAGTTGGGCCGCCGCCGGTAAGCCGGCGCAATCGGTGACCCTGTTCGACGGCATGAGCAACGTGATCGGCGACAAATCGACCCTGATCTACGCCCGTGGCGCCAACATCACCAGCGACAAGAAAGTCCTCGACTACCTGAACTTCCTCAACTTCGATGCCCCGGAAGTGGTCGATGATCCGCGCCCGGCGAACGTGTTGATCGACGAAGCAGTGAAAGCGGCCAAGGATGCCGACGTGGTGGTCGCCGCCGTGGGTGAGTCCCGTGGCATGTCCCACGAATCGTCGAGCCGCACCGACCTGAACATCCCGGAAAACCAGCGTGAACTGATCCGTGCCCTCAAAGCCACCGGCAAGCCGCTGGTGCTGGTGCTGATGAACGGCCGTCCGCTGTCGATTCTCGAAGAGAACGCCCAGGCCGATGCGATTCTGGAAACCTGGTTCAGCGGCACCGAAGGCGGCAACGCCATCGCCGACGTGCTGTTCGGTGACTACAACCCGTCGGGCAAACTGCCGATCACCTTCCCGCGTTCGGTGGGGCAGATTCCCACCTACTACAACCACCTGAGCATTGGCCGGCCGTTCACCCCGGGCAAGCCGGGCAACTACACCTCGCAGTATTTCGATGACACCACAGGACCTCTGTTCCCATTCGGCTACGGTTTGAGCTACACCGACTTCAGCCTGAGCGACATGGCGCTGTCGTCGACCACGCTGAACAAGACCGGCAAGCTCGACGCCAGCGTCACCGTGAAAAACACCGGCAAGCGCGACGGCGAAACCGTGGTGCAGCTGTACATCCAGGACGTGGCCGGCTCGATGATCCGCCCGATCAAAGAGCTGAAGAACTTCCAGAAAGTGATGCTCAAGGCCGGCGAACAGAAAGTCGTGCACTTCACCATCACCGAGGACGACCTGAAGTTCTACAACGCCCAGCTCAAATACGCGGCGGAGCCTGGCAAGTTCAACGTGCAGATCGGCCTGGATTCCAGGGACGTGACGCAGCAGAGCTTTGAATTGCTGTAGGCCTTCGAGGCAACACAAAACCACGGTGGGAGCGGGCTTGCTCGCGAAAGCGGTCTGTCAGTCAACACTTCATTGACTGACAGACCGCTTTCGCGAGCAAGCCCGCTCCCACATTTGTTTTGCGGTGTGGCGACTATCCCCGTCGATCCAGCAAATTCACCACCACCCGGTCCACCCATCCCCACATCCGCTGCTTGACCCGTCGCCACAGCGGCCGACGCTGCCAGGCCTCCAGGCTCACTTCCTGGCTCAACGAAAAATCCTTCTCGAAACTCGCCGTCACCGCCCGGGTCAGCCCAGGGTCCAGTGCTTCGAGATTGGCCTCCAGGTTGAAGCGCAAATTCCAGTGATCGAAATTGCATGAGCCAATGCTCACCCAGTCATCGATCAGCACCATTTTCAGGTGCAGGAAACACGGCTGGTACTCGAAGATCTTCACCCCGGCCTTGAGCAACCGCGGGTAGTAGCGATGCCCGGCGTAGCGCACCGACGGGTGATCGGTGCGCGGCCCGGTCAGCAGCAGGCGCACATCGACGCCCCGGGCAGCCGCGCGGCGCAGGGAGCGGCGGACTTTCCAGGTCGGCAGGAAGTACGGCGTGGCCAGCCAGATGCGCCGCTGACCGCTGTTCAACGCTCGAATAAGCGATTGCAGGATGTCCCGGTGCTGGCGCGCGTCGGCGTAGGCCACCCGGCCCATGCCGTCGCCGGTGGACGGCACCCGGGGCAGGCGTGGCAGGCCGAAATGCGACGCGGGCTTCCAGGCGCGGCGATGGCGGTTGGCGATCCATTGGCGGTCGAACAGCAACTGCCAGTCGAGCACCAGCGGGCCGGTGATTTCCACCATCACTTCGTGCCATTCGCTGACGTCGTCGCCCGGGTTCCAGAACTCATCGGTGACACCGGTGCCGCCGACCACTGCCAGGCTCTGGTCCACCAGCAGCAATTTGCGGTGATCGCGGTAGAAGTTACCGACCCAGCGCCGCCAGCTCAGGCGGTTGTAGAACCGCAACTCGACTCCGACGGCAGTCAGGCGCTGACGCAAGGCCAAGGTAAACGCGAGGCTGCCGTAATCATCGAACAGGCAACGCACCCGCACCCCGCGTTCGGCGGCCTGGACCAATGCCTGGACCATGGCCTCGGCACAGGCGCCCGCCTCCACCAGGTACAGCTCAAGTTCGACCTGTTCTTCGGCACGGGCGATGGCCACCAGCATGCGCGGAAAGAACTGCGGGCCGTCGATCAGCAGCTCGAAGCTGTTGCCTTCACGCCAGGGAAAAATCGCGCCGGCCATGTCAGCGCGCCGTGAAGATCAGGACGGCACCCACCGGCACCGACAGGCTGATGGCCGACAGCCCGGCGAGCTTGCGCAGGGCTTCCAGGCCAGGGGCCAGGTCGAAGTCTTCGGCATTGATCACCAGCGGTTCCAGGGTGACGACCTGGAAGCGTCGGTCATCCAGGCGGGTGGCCAGCAGTTCGGCGTCGTAGGTGTGTTGTTTGCCGTGCAGGTCGACGGTCAGAGGCAGGCGCAGTTCCAGTTGCGCGCCGGGGGCCAGGTCGTTGATCGGGTGCAGATCGATCTGCGTGGTGATCACGGCGTCGGGGAATTTCTCGATCTCGAACAGCGCCTTGCGCATGCGCTCATCGCGCAACGGGATGCCGCTGTTGATCGAATCCAGCTCGACCTCAACCTGCGCCAAGCCGCCGGGTTCGACCTTGCCGTGCAGCACCAGAAAGCGCTGCACTTCGGAGACATTGGCGTTTTTGGTGCTGACGAAGGACAACCGCGAGGATTCGCCATCCAGGTACCAATCGGCCCGGGCCGACAGCGCAGCGCCGCTCAACAGCAACAGGGCGAGGGTGTGAGTGACAGACCGCTTGAACATAGAAACCCGTGGGGCAGAGAAACCTGTGCTGAACCTTAACCGCCCTGACACAGGTTGCAAACTTTCTTCGACTCAACACATTCCCTTTGGATGGGATTACCTGTGGTGAGGGGATTCCTTGTGGTGAGGGGATTTATCCCCGCTGGAGCGCGAAGCACTCCCAAAACCAGACGATACGTTGTATCAGGCAAATTGCACCTTCAAGCATTGGCACTGCTTCGCAGCGCAGCGGGGATAAATCCCCTCACCACGCCCCCCTGCTTCAAGTTTTCACCCGCGGGACTTCATTTAGGCCATCGCCTGCTGCACCTCACCAATGGTCGCCGCCAGACTACTGAGGTGCAAACTCAACACCCGCTCCACCGGCGCCTCATCCATCGGCCAGTGCAGGGCCATGCTGCCCACCAATCGGCCATCGGCGTGAATCGGCAAGGCCACCGCGCGAATCAGGAACGGCAAACGCACCGGGTATTCCCAGTGGCCCTCGGTGCGCTGGCCAAACCCCTGATGCAACACCTGTTCGGTGGCACTGAACACCGACTCGTCATCGAGCCGTTCACGCTGGGCCAGGCGCTGCACCTCATGGCTTTGAAGTTCACCCAGGCACGCCCGGCCCATGGCGGAATGAAACAGACTGGCATGGTGCCCGACGATCTGGCAGTTGTTCGGATAGCGTTTGCGCAGCACGCCGGGGATCGAGCTTTCCATGACCTCCACCCGCTCGCCGTCGAAACACGACAGGTCCGCCACCAGCCCGGTGCGTTCGCTCAGCTCCAGCAACAGCGGCGCGGCGCTTTCCACCAGGCGCCGCTTGAAGCGCAGCTGGCTGTCGCCAAACAAGCGCTTGGCGCACAGCCGATATTGCCGGTCACTCAAACCGCGATAGACCCAACCCTGCTCCTGCAAGGTCAGCAACATGCGCGACACCGTGGCCTTGGGCAGGGCCGTCAAGTAATGCAATTGCTCAAGGCCCAGCGCCTGATGCTCACCCAGCAACTCGACGATTGCCAAGGCGCGCTCCACGGAACGCACGCTGCCGGTTTCTGCCTTGCTGTCCATACAGTCGACCTCCCCATGCCCGAAATGGATGATCCATAAAGTACAGCAAGTTACGCGCCCGGCAGGCTTGCTCAGGCGTTTTGCAGACAAGCGGGTGGGCGGCGCTTGACCCATTGCGTCAGCTGCTCATGGGCGTAAGCCAGCTGCAAAACGGCGCGGTCGGCCTGGGCCCGGCCAATGATTTGCAGGCCCATCGGCAGGCCCGCCGGGTTGAAGCCCACGGGCACGTTCATGCTCGGCAGGCCGGCCAGGGTCGGGCCGATCACCACCTCCATCCAGCGGTGATAGGTGTCCATGCTCTGCCCGCCGACGACGCGCGGCCATGGGGTGTGTGCATCAAAAGGGAACACCTGGGCGGTGGGCAGCAACAGGAAATCGTAACGCTCGAACAGCTCGTTCAGGGCCCGATACCACTCGCTTCGGCTGACCGACGCTTGATAAACGTCCGCGGCGCTCAGGCGCATGCCACCCTCGATTTCCCATTGGGCTTCGGGCTTGAGCAAGTCGCGCTTTTGCGGATCGGCATACAGCGCGCCGAGGCTACCGTGCACCAGCCAGTGCCGATGCACCAGCCAGGTCTGCCACAGACGCTCCATGGAGAAATCCGGCCGGCAGGCTTCGACCTTGCAGCCCAGCGCCGCAAAATCCTGCAGCGCCGATTCGCACAGGCTCATCACGCCGGGGTCCATCGGCAGGTAGCCGTTGTAGTCGCCGAGCCAGCCGACGCGCACCTCGCGGAAATCCTGCACCAGCGACTGATGGAAAATCTCCGGGTCCTGGGTCAGCGACAACGGTACTCGCGGATCGTAACCGGCCTGGGTGCCGAGCAGACGGGCGACGTCGGTGACAGTGCGGCCCATCGGCCCTTCGGTGGCCAGTTGCTGGACGAACACTTCGGGCACCGGGCCATGGGGCACGCGGCCCAGGGACGGGCGAAAACCGAACACGTTGTTGAACGCCGCCGGGTTGCGCAGCGAGCCCATCATGTCGCTGCCGTCGGCCACCGGCAGCATGCGCAACGCCAAGGCCACCGCCGCTCCGCCGCTGCTGCCGCCGGCCACCAGGGTCGGGTCGTAAGCGTTGGTGGTGGTGCCGAACACGGTGTTGTAGCTCTGCGAACCGAGGCCGAATTCCGGAACGTTGCTCTTGCCGATGATGATGGCCCCCGCGTTGCGCACCCGCTCGACACTGATGGCATCGTGGGCCGGCACCTGTTCGGCGAACAGCGGCGAGCCCAGGGTGGTGCGCAAACCGGCAGTGGCCGCCAGGTCCTTGATCGCCTGCGGCATGCCGTGCATCCAGCCCCGGGACTGGCCCTGGTCCAGTTGACGGTCACAGGCGTCGGCTTCGGCCACCAGCTCTTGCTCCGGGCGCAACGACACCAGCGCATTGACTTGGGGATTGAAGCGTTCGATCTGCGCCAGATAGACCTGCATCACTTCACGGCAGGACACTCGCCGCGAGTGGATGGCCCGGGACAACGCATCGGCGTCCAGTTCAACGATCGGATGGATGCTCAAGATTTCACCTCAAGGTTTAGGGCGACGGATCGCTTTGCCCGCGGGGACTCCTGCATGCAGTAGGTACCCAACAGCGTCAGCAGGCAAGCGAACAATACATAGAAGGACGGCGCCACCGGCGTGGCCAGGACCTTGCTCAGCCAAGTGACGATCAGCGGCGCGAAACCGCCGAACACCATCACCGCGACGTTGTACGCCACCGAGACCCCGGTGGAGCGCACTTCTATGGGGAACTGCTCGGCCAGCGCCGTCGGTGCCGGGCCGAAGAAGCCGCCGATCGCGCTGCACAACAGCAGTTGCATCACCAGCAAACGCTCCACCGAAGGCGCCGCCGCGACCCACACGTACAGCGGATAGACCATCAGAAAAAACGCCAGGGTGAAGGCCATCAGCACCGGACGGCGGCCGAGGCGATCGGACAACGCGCCGGACAACGGAATCACAACGGTCATCACTGCCACCGCGAGCATCTGCACCAGCAGCACTTGGTCCAGTGGCAGGCCGAGGTTCTTGTGGGCGAAGGTCGGCATGTTCACCAGCACCACGTAGAACGACACCGTGGCGCCACAGGCCAGGCCCATCGACACCAGAATCGCGCGGCGATGCTCGCGGATCACCTGCAGCAGGCTCGGGCTGGCGCCTTTGGCCTGTTTGCGCGCTTCGAGGAACTCCTCCGGCTCCTCCATGTGCTTGCGAATCCACAGGCCTACCGGGCCGATCAGCAAACCGATCATGAAGGGAATGCGCCAGCCCCAGCTGTCCAGCGCCTCGGGCGACAGCAGATGGGTGAACAACGCCACCATCCCCGCCCCGGCGAACACCGCCAGGCATTGCCCGACCAATTGCCAGGAACCGTACAACCCCTTGCGATGGGCCGGCGCGCTTTCCACCAGGAACGCCGTGGCGCTGGCGTACTCGCCGCCGGTGGCAAAGCCTTGCAGCATCCGCGCGACCACGATCAACAGCGGCGCGCCCATGCCGATGGCGGCGTAGTTCGGCGCGAAGGCGATCAGTGCGATGGACAGGGTCATCAGGCGGATGATCATCTGCATCGCCGCCTTGCGGCCTTTGCGGTCCGAATACATGCCCAGCAGAATGCCGCCCACCGGGCGCATGAAGAAGCCGACGCCGAAGGTCGCCAGGGCCATCAGCAATGAAGCGTATTCGTCCTCGGACGGAAAAAACTGCCGGGCGATGATGCTCGCCAGAAAGCCGTAAACGATGAAGTCATACCATTCCAGCGCATTGCCGATGACGGCGGCGACCACTTGCCGGGTACGCGAAACGCCAGTGCTTGAACCGTGCATGGGGAACTCTCCAGAAACCTGTTGGGTGATGCCGGGCACGGCAAAGCGCGCCCGGTCCAGCGGCAGTAGAAAGTGAGAGGGTCAGGCCGGCTTGAGCCAGCTCTCGGTCAGCGCGCCCCAGTACGCGGCGCCGGTCAGGAGGATGTCATCGTTAAAGTCATAGGCGGGGTTGTGCACCATCGGCCGCGACACGCCGTTGCCGATGAACAGGTAGGCGCCGGGGCAGCGTTGCAGCATCCAGGCGAAGTCTTCGCTGCCCATCAGTTTGGGGGTGTTGCCGTCCACCGCGTCTGCGCCCACCAGATCGACGCCGACCTTGCGGGCGAACTCGGTTTCGGCGGCGTGGTTGACCAGCACCGGGTAGGCCGGGCGGTGTTCGATGCGTGAAGTGCAACCGAAACTCTGGGCCTGGGAGTCGATGATGGCGCGCACGCGTTCGAGTGTCTGTTCGCGCACTTGGGCATTCAACGCACGCAAGCTCAAACGCAAAACCGCCTGTTGCGGAATGACGTTGGCCGCCTCCCCGGCCTGCAACGCACCGACCGTCACAACGGCGGCCTGCTGCGCATCGATGTTGCGCGCCACCACGGTTTGCAAGGCCATGACCACACTGGCCGCCGCCACCAATGGGTCCACCGCCAGATGCGGCATCGAACCGTGGCCGCCGACGCCTTCGATAGTCACCGTCAGCAGGTCCTGGGACGCCATCATCGGCCCTTCGCGAAAGCCCAGGTGCCCGGCCGGCAGGCCTGGCATGTTGTGCATGCCGAACAGCGCATCGCAGGGGAATCGCTCGAGCAAGCCATCGGCGAGCATTGCCTCGGCGCCGCCCTGACCTTCTTCGGCGGGCTGGAAAATCAGGGTCAGGGTGCCGTCGAACTGGCGAGTCGCCGCCAGGTAGCGCGCCGCCCCCAGCAGCATGGTGGTGTGGCCGTCGTGGCCGCAGGCGTGCATGCAGCCCTGGTGTTTGCTGCTGTAGGCGGCGCCGGTGTTTTCAATGATCGGCAGCGCATCCATGTCGGCCCGGATCCCGAGCTTGCGCGAACTGCTGCCATTGCGCAGCACGCCGACCACGCCGGTCTTGCCGATGCCGGTGTGGACCTCGTAGCCCCATTCTTCAAGCGACCGGGCGACCAGCGCCGACGTACGGTTTTCTTCGAAGCCGAGTTCAGGATGGGCGTGGATGTCGTGGCGGGTGGCGTGCAGGTCGCTGGCTACGTCGTTGAGCCAGGCGAGGATGTGCTGATACATGGCGGTTGTCCTCGTGCCGGGTGAATTCCCGTTCTTTTTGTTCGCAGTGATTTCGCGACACATCAAAGGCAGGTCGCGCTCAGCGCCAGATAACCGCGAGACGCGCGCGAGGACAATCGAATGTGGTTCCACGGTGTGGAACCTGATGCAAATCCACAGGCCGGTGAAGCTAATGTGGCGAGCGAACTTCTGTGGCGAGGGAGCTTGCTCCCGTCCGGCTGCGCAGCAGACGCAACATCAGCCACCTCAGTGCATCAGACAAAACCCGGTTGCAAGTGTTGGCACTGCTTCGCAGCGCAACGGGAGCAAGCTCCCTCGCCACGAAAGCCCCTTTGCCGTCAGGGAGATAAGCGGCAGCCTTGGTGTTCGCCCATCCACACCGCACTATGGCTGCGCCCCATCCCGCTGACGGTAATGCGCTTGGCCACCGCGTCATCGGTAAACCCACTCACCGGCAACCACTGCTTCACGTACCCACGGCAGTACTGCGCATCGTTATTCATCACATACCGACACGAACAATATTCCTTGGCCGTGTACGCGCTGATGATGTCGGGAAAGGCCCACAACGCCACCCGCTCGTGCCAGATCCAGCCCAGCAAGGCGAGCAGCAGGATCAGCAACAGCGAACGGATCGGGCGACGGCCTATGACGTTGCTCATGGCTGCACCTGCCCGGCAAACGCCTTGCGCGCGAGTTTGAGCAGTTCATTGTGTCGGTAAGTGCCGTCGCGATCATCGGCGTAACGGACAATCACCAGGTGTTCGCTGGGGATCACGTACATCGCCTGGCCCCAGTGCCCCAGCGCCGCGAAGGTATCGGCCGGGGCATCGGGCCAGGGTTGTGCGGCGCCGTCCGCCTGACGGTTGAGCCACCAGTGACCACCCGGCACCGCATCATCCTGATCGGCGCGGTAGTGGACGAACGGCTCACGGTTGAACGCCACCCAGTCCTTGGGCAGCAGTTGCCGTTCGCCCCAGCGACCGTCCCGGGCCATCAACAGGCCGACGCGTGCCAGGTCGCGGGCGGTGAGGTAGGCATAAGACGAGGCGACGAAGGTGCCGGTGTCATCGGTTTCCCAGACCGCATGGTCAATGCCCAGCGGCTCGAACAAGGCCGTCCATGGATAGTCCGCATAACGCTCTGGGCCGACGATGGTTTTCAGCGCGGCGGACAACAGGTTGCTGTCACCGCTGGAATATCGAAACGCCTCGCCCGGCGCGGCATAGCTGCCGTGATCGGCGGTGAATGCAGCCATGTCGGTGTGACCACGGGTGTAGAGCATGGCCACCACCGAGGACTTCAGCGGAGCGTATTCGTAGTCTTCCTGCCAATCGATGCCCGAGGCCCAGTGCAGCAGGTCGGCCATGGTCAGGTTCGGGTGTTTTTTCAGCGGCGGGTAAAAACCGGCGACCGGGTCTTGCAGCTTGAACCGTCCCTCGCCATAGGCCACCCCGAGCACCGCGGCCATCAAGCTTTTGCTGATCGACCAGGTCAGGTGCGGCGTGTCGGCAGTGGTCGGGCCGGCGTAGCGTTCGTAGATCAACTGACCGTCGCGGATCACCAGCAGGGCGTCGGTGCGAATGCCTTTTCGGGTGCTGTCGTCGCGGGCTGGGAAGGCGTAGGTTTCCAGTGCCTGCAGTGCAGGGCCAGTGATCGCCGCGCCGGTTGACCATTGTTCGGCCGGCCAGTGTTCAGCGTGGGCCGTGGCGCTCAGCAGGAGGATGATCAGCAGGGACAGGCCTTTGAACATGGCGGGGGCTCATGGGGATTAACCTGCTGAGCCTAGTCGAGGTTGATGACAGTTCCGGGATTTGTGGTGCCTTTGAGGCCGTCTTCGCGAGCAAGCCCGCTCCCACATTTTGGAATGCGTTCCCCCTGTGGAAGCAGGCTTGCTCGCGAAGAGGCCCGTCAGATCGCCGCCAATGCCTTGGCCAACCGCTTGCCACGCGCCACGCTCCCCAACTCCATCACCGCCCGATCCCGCAGCCACATCGCCGCCCACTCTGGCGAGCCCGAAGCCAGCGCCTGATCGATCTCATCCTTCAACGCCTCGAACTGCGCGAACAACCCACCGAGCAACACATGCCCCGCCTGATTGCCTGGCGCCTGCCGGCTGACTTCCGCGCAACCGGCCAGCAGCGCCAGCAATCGCAGTTGCAGGGGCTGCGGCCAGTCGCACTCCTGGCCCACGCCATACAGCCACGCCGTCATCGCACTGAGCACATAGATGTCCTCCAGCGTCCGAAACGGTTTCACATACGCCTCCCATCCATCACCCGCCAGCAACTCACAGGCTGTGTTATCCAGAAACAATCGGCCATGGCTGACGTCGGGCATCAACGGGATCGCCGGGAGCTTTTCCACCCGTACACCCGGTTCATCCGGATAGACCACCGCCAGGCTCAAGCGCGGGTCCCCGCCGGGTTGCTCGCAGCGGGCGGCCACCAACAGCCAGTCGGCCGCGTCCCCCGCCGTGACGAAATCTTTCTGCCCGCTCAGGCGCAGATCCCGCAGACGGGTCTGCATGTCGGCCGGTCGCAGGCTGCGTTGTTCAGTGGCGCACAGCGCGCCAAGGCTGGCCGGCGCGCTCGGCCAGAGCATGCGCAGCGCCGCCTGGTAGCCCACCAGAAACGCCAGCCCCGGCGTGGCCATCAAGCGCCCGCCGGCCACCGCCAGCTCAAAGGGCGAAACGTGACCCAGCTGTTGCAGAAGTGTCGCAAAGCCCTCGCCCAGGTCTGGGTCGGCGGGCAAGCGATCGCGGCGATTCAACAGGGTTTGCCAGGGCATGGAGGGCTCCTTGAAGGCTGTCATATAAGCATCACCAAAGCTTAACGGCGATGACACCGGGGCTACATAGCCTGACTTTGCACAACAAGGCTGGATAAAGAAAGTCGATCCGCTGTAACCCAAAGACGGGTGAGCAGCCCGCACGGAGAATCGCCATGACTCAGATCGCCCGCATCAGCGACACCGGCACCGAACGCCGCCTGCAAGCCGAACGCCTGGTGGGCGCCGAGGCCCTGCAGGAAGCCCAGGCCTTGCGCTTCAACGTGTTCAGCGGCGAATTCAACGCCAAGTTGAAAGGCGCGGAGCTGGGTCTGGACATGGACGACTACGACGTTCACTGCGCCCACATCGGCGTGCGCGACCTGAACACCGGGCGCCTGGTGGCGACCACCCGCCTGCTCGACCACACGGCCGCCAGCAGCCTGGGCAAGTTCTACAGCGAAGAAGAATTCAGCCTGCATGGCCTGGTTCACTTGAAAGGCCCGATCCTGGAAATTGGCCGCACCTGTGTCGACCCGGCGTACCGCAACGGCGGCACCATCGCCGTGCTCTGGGGCGAACTGGCCGAAGTGCTGAACCAGGGCGGCTACAGCTACCTGATGGGGTGCGCGAGCATCCCGATGCAGGACGGCGGCATCCAGGCCCACGCGATCATGCAGCGTCTGCGCGAACGTTATCTTTGCACCGAACACCTGCGGGCCGAGCCGAAAAAGCCGCTGCCTGTGCTGGATATTCCGTCCAACGTCATCGCCGAAATGCCGCCCCTGCTCAAGGCCTATATGCGCCTGGGCGCGAAGATCTGCGGCGAGCCGTGCTGGGACGAAGATTTCCAGGTGGCCGACGTGTTCATCCTGCTCAAGCGCGACGAACTGTGCCCGCGTTACGCCAAGCACTTCAAGGCGGCGGTGTAATGAGCCGGCTGCGCGTGTATGCACGCATTGCACGAGTATTGTTAGTAGTCGCGCTCGGCCTGACCATGGCCAGCGTGTTCGGTGTGTTCGAGCGCCTGGGCCTGGCCCACTCGATGGAGCGCCGGCAACGCTGGTCGCGGTTCTTCATGGCGCGGCTGAGCAACGCCCTGCCCTTCCAGGTGACGGTGCACGGCGAACTGCCGAAAGCGCCAATGCTGTGGGTCAGCAACCACGTGTCATGGACCGACATCCCGCTGCTGGGCATGCTCACGCCGCTGTCGTTCCTGTCCAAGGCCGAAGTGCGGACCTGGCCGGTGGCCGGCTGGTTGGCGGCCAAGGCCGGCAGCCTGTTCATCCGTCGTGGCTCGGGCGACAGCCAGTTGATCCGCAAACAGATGACCCGTCACCTGCAACAGGCCCACCCGCTGCTGATGTTCCCCGAAGGCACCACCACCGATGGCCGCTCCCTGCGCACCTTTCACGGACGCCTGTTGTCGGCGGCGATCGATTCCGAAGTGAAGTTGCAGCCGGTGGCGATTCGTTATCTGCGCAATGGCGAACTGGATACCTTGGCGCCGTTCATTGGTGACGATGATTTGCTCTCGCACCTGATGCGCCTGTTTGCCAATGACCGCGGTGAGGTGGAGATTCATCTGCTCAAGCCGATTGCCTGCGAAGGTCGCGAGCGTGCGGCGCTGGCGTTCGAGGCACAGCAGGCGGTGCAGAAGGCGTTGTTCGGAACGGTTCCGCAGAAACAGCAAGCCCCGATGCGCCCCGCTATCGCGGCCTGACACATCCCCTGTAGGAGCGAGCTCGCTCGCGATGGCCGTGAACGATGACGATGGGCGCCTGACACCCCGTGGCGCTCTTTAATCCATCGCGAGCGAGCTCGCTCCTACAGTCATTTATGTTGCCGGATGGTTCTGCGCAAAATCCTGAAGCTGCGGATAGAACAATCGAAAATCCTCGCTCAACGGCTCGTACAACACCCGTAACTCCTGCATCGCACTCGCCAGTTCCTCCGGCCGGGTCAGGCGCCGAGAAATCCCCCGCAACACCTGCTCCAACACTTCAAAGTCTTGATAAGACCCCAACCAGTCATTGGCCACCATGTGCGGCGCGATCCTCGCCAGGCGCTCCGGCAACTGCGGTTCACTGGACAGCACCCGGTACACATCCGAGGTGAAGTTCGCCAGCGGACGATCGGCATACAGCGTCCAGTCCCGCGCCAGGCAATGGTCGAAAAACACGTCGAGGACGATCCCGGCGTAGCGCCGGCGCGTGAGGGAAAAACGTGACAACGAGGCATCCACCAACGGGTGGCGATCGGTGAACACGTCGATGCTGCGGTGCAGCTGGATGGCCGTTTCGATCTCCGGCTCGAACTGCCCTTGCAGCCGCCCTTTGACGAAGTCGCCATACAGACTGCCGAGCAATTGACCGGGGCGCTGGCCACCGAGGTGAAGATGGGCGAGATAGTTCATGGGCGCAGCTTAGCACTGCGCCCCGGTCACGTTACACCTGATGTATCGTTATAACCCGATATAGCGATTTATACGGTCATCAGACCGAAATCATATTTGTCTATCGCGAAATAACGATATAAATTTCGCCCCATCGCGATATAGCGTTTTACACATCACGAGTCCCGATCATGAACCTTGACCTCGACGAAATAATAAAAGCCCTGGCGCACCCAGTCCGCAGGGACATCCTGCACTGGCTCAAAGACCCGGACGTCGAATTCCCCGATCAGCTCCACCACAACGAACACGGCGTTTGCGCCGGGCAGATCGATCAACGTTGTGGTTTGTCGCAATCCACGGTTTCCGCTCACCTGGCGACCCTGCAACGCGCCGGCCTGGTCAGCAGCCGCAAAGTCGGCCAATGGCACTTCTTCAAACGCAATGAGGAAACCATCCAGGCATTCCTCAAAGTCTTCAGCAAAGAGCTCTGACCCTTAACGTCAGCCAGCCAAAAGGAATGAATCAATGCCCCTCTCGCTACTCATACTGGCCTTGAGCGCCTTCGCCATCGGCACCACCGAGTTCGTCATCATGGGCCTGCTGCCCAACGTGGCGGCGGACCTGGGTGTGTCGATCCCCGGTGCCGGCTGGCTGGTGACCGGTTACGCCCTGGGCGTGGCCATCGGTGCGCCGTTCATGGCACTGGCCACCTCCCGGCTGCCGCGCAAGGCCGCCCTGGTGGCGTTGATGGGCATTTTCATCGTCGGCAACCTGCTGTGCGCGGTGGCCAGTGACTACAACGTGCTGATGTTCGCCCGGGTCGTGACCGCCCTGTGTCACGGTGCCTTCTTCGGCATCGGTTCGGTGGTCGCGGCAGGCCTGGTGCCCGCCAACAAGCGTGCTTCAGCCGTGGCCCTGATGTTCACGGGGCTGACCCTGGCCAACGTCCTCGGCGTGCCGCTGGGCACCGCCCTCGGTCAACAGGACGGCTGGCGTTCGACCTTCTGGGCCGTGACCGTGATCGGCGTGGTGGCGCTGATCGGCCTGATCCGCTTCCTGCCGGCCAAGCGCGATGAAGAGAAACTCGACATGCGCGCCGAACTGCGTGCCCTCAAAGGCGCCGGTATCTGGTTGTCGCTGAGCATGACCGCACTGTTCGCCGCATCGGTGTTCACCCTCTTCACCTATGTCGCGCCGCTGCTGGGCGAAGTCACCGGCGTCTCGCCTCGCGGTGTGACCTGGACGCTGATGCTCATCGGCCTGGGCCTGACGGTGGGCAACATCATCGGCGGCAAACTGGCTGACAAAGGCCTGGCGGCGACGCTGATCGGCGTGTTCATCGCCATGGCGGTGGTCTCCACGGTGCTGACCTGGACCAGCGTGGCGCTGATCCCCACCGAAATCACCCTGTTCCTGTGGGCCACCGCCTGTTTCGCCGCGGTGCCTGCCCTGCAGGTCAATGTGGTGACCTACGGCAAGGCCGCGCCGAACCTGGTCTCGACCCTGAACATCGGCGCCTTCAACGTCGGCAATGCCCTGGGCGCCTGGGTCGGCGGCAGCGTCATCGCCCATGGCTTCGGCCTGACCAGCGTGCCACTGGCCGCAGCGGCACTGGCGGTACTCGCCCTGCTGCTGACCCTGATCACTTTCCGTCAGAGCGGTAATCCCGAGCTGGCTCCTGCGACTAACTGATACCTCACGAGGGCTATTGAATGACGACTATTTTCGATCCGATCAAACTGGGCGACGTTGAGTTGGCCAACCGCATCATCATGGCGCCGCTGACCCGCTGCCGCGCCGACGAAGGGCGTGTACCCAACGCGCTGATGGCCGAGTACTACGTACAGCGCGCCTCGGCCGGCCTGATCCTCAGCGAAGCCACCTCGGTCACCCCGATGGGCGTCGGCTACCCGGACACCCCGGGCATCTGGTCCAACGACCAGGTACGCGGCTGGACCAACGTCACCAAGGCGATCCACGGCGCTGGCGGCAAGATCTTCCTGCAACTGTGGCACGTGGGCCGTGTGTCCCATGAGTCGTACCTGGACGGCGAAAAACCAGTGGCACCGAGCGCCATTCAGCCTAAGGGGCACGTCAGCCTGGTTCGCCCACTGTCGGACTACCCGACCCCGCGCGCCCTGGAAACTGCTGAAATCGCCGACATCATCGACGCCTACCGCGTCGGCGCCGAAAACGCCAAGGCCGCCGGTTTCGACGGCGTGGAAATCCACGGCGCCAACGGCTACCTGCTCGACCAGTTCCTGCAAACCAGCACCAACCAGCGCACCGACCAATACGGCGGTTCTGTGGAAAACCGTGCACGCCTGCTGCTGGAAGTGACCGACGCCGCCATCGAAGTCTGGGGCGCCGGCCGTGTCGGCGTACACCTGGCCCCTCGCGCCGACGCCCACGACATGGGCGACGACAACCTGACCGAAACCTTCACCTACGTCGCCCGTGAACTGGGCAAGCGTGGCATCGCCTTCATCTGCTCCCGCGAAAAAGAAGCCGACGACAGCCTCGGTCCACAAATCAAGGAAGCCTTCGGCGGCCCGTACATCGTCAACGAACGCTTCACCAAAGACAGCGCCAACGCCCAACTGGCCGCTGGCAAGGCCGATGCCGTGGCCTTCGGTATCCCGTTCATCGCCAACCCGGACCTGCCGGCGCGCTTGAAGACGGATGCCCCGCTGAACGAGCCGCGTCCGGAACTGTTCTACGCCAAGGGCCCGGTCGGCTACATCGACTACCCGACACTGTAAGCGTCAACGGCCCCTGTAGGAGCGAGCTCGCTCGCGATGAACGTCAACGAAAACGCGGGCAATCTGAATGCCCGCGTTGCCCTGGCGTTTTTCGCGAGCAAGCTCGCTCCTACATTTCGTTTAATGACGTAGTCGCGATATCAGATGACTCCGTAGGACCTTGTAGGCAAACTCCGAATCTCGCTTTTGGGCACATTGATGCCTTGTTGCGCTTTTCTTTGACGGGATAGTCTGCGGTGGTCGCTGAGCACAGCGACCGGGCTTGGAAACCCGTCAAGTCAAACGCAACAGCCCCATCACAACAGCGGACGTTTTCGTCCGCTTCCCTGTGTTATGGCAGTTGTGCGTGGGACGTCTTCGGACGTGCCGGTTTCCTTGACTTCCGGTTTTCCAACCTGCGTACAGCTGCCACCATTTGCTTGGAAACGAATGTGGCAGCTCCTCAAGTTAAGGAGCTACACCATGAACAAGACAAATCCGCCCTCACCCTCAGAACTAAAAACCATCGGCTTCACCCCCTTCCTGTACCTCTCGAACCAACCCCTGTTCCACGTCTGCCGAGACGTCCCCCTCACCGACGCCCTGAACCAAGCCTCCGACCTGCTACACCTCGCAAAATCCCTGACCATGGACGCCGCTTACACCGCAAACAGCGACCGCCACGCCTGGGCCGCGCACTACCTGACCGCAATGAGCAAAGCCGTGATCGATGACGTGGCGAAGGTGCTGGAGCGCGATCGCGATCGCAAGCACAGAAAAGCCAACCAACAACAGTAACCCACCCCCTGTAGGAGCGAGCATGCTCGCGATGAAAGTCGGGACAACGCGGGCATTCAGACAGCCAGCGTCATCGTTGACGACCATCGCGAGCAAGCTCGCTCCTACAGGTGGTTCGGGTACATCCGCAAGAGATTGGTCGACTGTCAGGCCGTCATCGCCAGCAGGCTGGCTCCCACAGGAAATCCGAGTACATCCGCGAGAGCCTGGTCGGCTATGAGGCCGCCTTCGCGAGCAAGCCCGCTCCCACAGTGGATCGAGTCAACCTGAAAGATCACGTCAGGCTTGAGACCGTCTTCGCGGGCAAGCCTCGCGCCTACAGGGGAACTGCGTTCAACCAATAGGCCGAGCGTTAGCTCGCCTGCACTTGATCTTGATCCACCCGCCCCTTTCGGGAGGCTGAGTGGAGGCGTTCATCCGGGGATTGGCGCGCAGCGCCGTGCGGCGCAGCCGCACACATTGCATGTAGGTGCAGCGAAGCAAACCGGAGGGCAATGCCCCCGGATGAATGCCGGAGTGAAGGAACGCCGAGCCTTAGCGAGGGGCCGGACGCTTGGGGCGAGCGTTTTTGGTTACTTTTGAGGCGTTTGTCAAAAGTGACTCGCCGTAAGGGCGAAACCCTAAGCAGCCGTTACCGCAGTAATGGATATGTACTCAATCAGCCAGAGCCAGGTCGGCTATGAGGCCGCCTTCGCGAGCAAGCCCGCTCCCACAGTGGAAGCGCGTGACAGGCGGTACAGCATTTACCTTTTTCTCACAAAGCCGACACAAAATCCCTACAAAATACCGAGCCTACTACCTGTCATCCGACCCTGCGGGTGTATATAAAAGCACCCCACAGCCACGCAGCCCGTGAAGAACTGTTCATTTACACCAGCAACAGTTGACACACACGAAGCCGATTACGCATTTTGTTTCATTTGCGCAGGCTAGGACTCAACCGCAGCAGATCGATCGCCGTATCGACCCAACGCTCGGCATGGGTATGCAGTTCGAAACTGTCAGGGGCCAGAAGCCACTGATACAGCAAGCCATCAATGTAGGCATGCAAGCTGATGGCCGCCTGAACAGTGTCGAGATCGTCGGGCAACTGCCCACGATTCACGGCATTACGCAGCGTCAGGCCAATGCGCGTATTGCATTCGAGGCTGGCGTCGCGGCGTTGCTGGCGCAGGTCGCACATTTCATCGGTGAATTCGCATTTGTGAAACAGAATTTCGTTGATGCGCCGGGTCTTGGGGTCCAGGGCAACTTCCTGAAACAAATGAATGAGCAAACGGCGCATGCAACCCAGGGGATCGGGTTCTTCTTCGCTCTCGGCCGCCTTGGCCAGTTCGTCCAGGGGTTGTTGCAACGTATCGAGCATGGCCTGCACCAGGTCGGCCTTGTTGCTGAAATGCCAGTAGATGGCCCCGCGAGTGACGCCGGCCAAGGTCGCGATGTCCGCCAGGGTGGTGCGCGCAACACCCCGCTCGTAAAAGGCTTTTTCAGCCGCTTCGAGTATCTGTTTGCGGGTTTCTTGAGCTTCCTCTTTGGTGCGACGGACCATGGCAGTACAACCTCAATCAGGGTGCTTCAGCGATGTCTGAATATCAGCTGAATAAAAGTGGGGCGAACGCTCTTGGGTCTCGTCCCCGGGCCTACAATTTCAAACTTGCGATGGCCGCTGTAACAGCGAGGATACATAGCCAAGGTATTTACAAACAACCATGAACGTAAGTATATTCCTTAGCAAGCTACTTATCCACCTGGCACCGTTTTTTTAAACCTTCCATGTTTTCTTGTGCGTTGATCACGCGCCTGACCCGAGGATTTTCATGCAATTCAAGCCAGCTGTTACCGCTCTGGTCGCCGCCGTCGCCCTTGCATCGCTGCTCAGCGGATGCAAAAAGGAAGAAGCGGCGCCGCCCGCACCACCGCCTCAGGTCGGCGTCGTCACCCTGCAACCGCAAACGTTTACGCTGACTTCCGATCTGCCGGGGCGCACCAGCGCGTTCCGCATCGCCGAAGTGCGTCCACAGGTCAACGGCATCATTCTCAAGCGCCTGTTCAAGGAAGGCAGTGACGTCAAGGAAGGCCAGCAGCTGTACCAGATCGACCCGTCGGTCTATGAAGCGACGCTCAAAAGCGCCGAAGCCAACCTGCGTTCCACCAAGTCGATCTCCGACCGCTACCAGCAACTGGTCAACGAGCAGGCCGTGAGCCGCCAGGAATACGACACTGCCGTGGCCAACCGCCTGCAGTCGGAAGCCGCGCTGCAAACCGCTCAGATCAATGTGCGCTACACCAAGGTCTACGCCCCGCTGACTGGCCGTATCGGCCGCTCCACCGTGACCGAAGGCGCGCTGGTCAGCAATGCCCAGACCGAAGCCATGGCCGTGATCCAGCAACTGGACCCTATCTACGTCGATGTGACGCAATCGTCCGTCGAGCTGCTGCAACTGCGCCGTGAACTGGAAAGCGGTCGCCTGCAGAAGGCTGGCGATAATTCGGCCAAGGTCAAGTTGACCCTCGAAGACGGCAGCCAGTACAAACTCGACGGTAAGCTCGAATTCTCTGAGGTGTCGGTCGATCAGACCACCGGTTCCGTGACCCTGCGCGCCGTGTTCCCGAACCCCGATCACACCCTGCTGCCGGGCATGTTCGTCCACGCCCAATTGCAGGCTGGTGTGAACAGCGCAGCGATCCTGGCGCCGCAACAAGGCGTGACCCGCGACCTCAAGGGCACCCCGACCGCGCTGGTCGTCGGCCCGGACAACAAGGTCGAACTGCGTCAGCTCAAGGCCAGCCGCACTGTCGGCAACCAGTGGCTGATCGAAGACGGCCTGAAGGCCGGCGATCGCCTGATCACCGAAGGCCTGCAATTCGTCAAACCTGGCATCGAAGTCAAGGCCACCGACGCCACCAACGTCGGCGCGAAGAACCCGGCCCCCGCCAAGCCAGCTGAGCAGGCTGCCAGCGGCAAAGGGGAGTAACTCATGTCGAAATTTTTTATCGACCGTCCGATTTTCGCCTGGGTCATCGCCCTGGTGATCATGCTGGTGGGGGCACTGTCGATCCTGAGACTGCCGATCAACCAGTACCCGAGCATCGCGCCGCCGGCCATTGCAATCCAGGTGACCTACCCGGGTGCGTCCGCACAAACCGTGCAGGACACCGTGGTCCAGGTGATCGAGCAGCAACTCAACGGTATCGACAACCTGCGTTATGTGTCCTCGGAAAGTAACTCCGACGGCACCATGACCATCACCGCGACCTTCGAGCAAGGCACCAACTCCGACACCGCGCAGGTTCAGGTACAGAACAAGCTGAACCTGGCCACCCCGCTGCTGCCCCAGGAAGTGCAGCAACAGGGTATCCGCGTGACCAAGGCCGTGAAGAACTTCCTGTTGGTGATCGGCGTGGTGTCCCGTGACGGCAGCATGACCAAGGACGACTTGTCGAACTACATCGTCTCCAACATGCAGGACCCGATCTCGCGGACCGCCGGTGTCGGTGACTTCCAGGTGTTCGGTTCGCAGTACGCCATGCGTATCTGGCTCGACCCGGCCAAGTTGAACAACTACAACCTGACCCCGGTCGACGTCAAAACCGCCATCGCCGCGCAGAACGTGCAGATTTCCTCCGGCCAGCTCGGCGGCCTGCCCGCCTTGCCCGGCACCCAGCTCAACGCGACGATCATCGGCAAGACCCGTCTGCAAACCGCCGAGCAGTTCAACAAGATTCTGCTCAAGGTCAACAAGGACGGCTCCCAGGTTCGCCTCAAAGACGTCGCCGAAGTCGGCCTGGGCGGTGAAAACTACAGCATCAACGCCCAGTTCAACGGCGCCCCGGCCTCCGGCCTGGCGGTGAAACTGGCCAACGGTGCCAACGCCCTGGACACGGCCAAGGCCCTGCGCAAGACCATCGACAACCTCAAGCCGTTCTTCCCGCAAGGGATGGAAGTGGTGTTCCCGTACGACACCACCCCGGTGGTGACCGAATCGATCAAGGGTGTGGTTGAAACCCTGGTCGAAGCGATCGTGCTGGTGTTCCTGGTGATGTTCCTGTTCCTGCAGAACTTCCGCGCCACCGTCATCACCACGATGACTGTACCGGTGGTACTGCTGGGTACCTTCGGCATCCTCGCGGCGGCCGGCTTCAGCATCAACACCCTGACCATGTTCGGCATGGTGCTGGCCATCGGCTTGCTGGTGGACGACGCCATCGTCGTGGTGGAAAACGTCGAGCGGGTGATGAGCGAGGAAGGCCTGTCACCCAAGGAAGCCACCAAGAAATCCATGGGCCAGATCCAGGGCGCCCTGGTGGGTATCGCCCTGGTGCTGTCGGCGGTACTGCTGCCGATGGCGTTCTTCAGCGGCTCCACCGGTGTGATCTACAAGCAGTTCTCGATCACCATCGTCTCGGCCATGGCCCTGTCGGTACTGGTTGCCCTGATTTTCACTCCGGCGCTGTGCGCGACCATGCTCAAGGCCATTCCGAAAGGCGAGCACGGCACGCCGAAACGCGGCTTCTTCGGCTGGTTCAACCGCAACTTCGACCGCGGCGTGCGCCGTTACGAGCAAGGCGTGGGCAGCATGCTGGCGCACAAGGCGCCGTATCTGCTGGCGTACCTCATCATCGTGGTCGGCATGATCTGGCTGTTCACCCGCATTCCCACTGCGTTCCTGCCCGAAGAAGACCAGGGCGTACTCTTCGCCCAGGTGCAGACGCCGGCCGGTTCGACGTCCCAGCGCACCCAGGTGGTGGTGGACGAGATGCGTGAATTCCTGCTGCGTCCAAGCAAGGACGGCGGTGAAGGCGACGCGGTGAACTCGGTGTTTACCGTGACCGGCTTCAACTTCGCCGGCCGGGGCCAGAGCTCGGGTATGGCGTTCATCATGATGAGACCGTGGCACGAGCGTAACGCCGACAACAACGTGTTCAAGGTCGCGGCCCGTGCCCAACAGCACTTCTTCACCTTCCGTGACGCCATGGTGTTCGCCTTCGCGCCACCGGCGGTACTGGAATTGGGTAACGCCACCGGTTTCGACGTGTTCCTGCAAGACCGCGCCGGTATCGGCCACGCCAAACTGATGGAAGCGCGCAACCAGTTCCTCGGCATGGCCGCGCAGAGCAAAGTGCTGACACAAGTGCGTCCGAACGGCCTGAACGACGAACCGCAATACCAGTTGGAAATCGACGACGAGAAGGCCAGTGCCCTTGGCATCACCATCGCCGACATCAACAACACCCTGTCGATTGCCCTGGGCAGTAGCTACGTCAACGACTTCATCGACCGCGGTCGGGTGAAGAAGGTGTACGTGCAAGGCAAGCCCGGCGCCCGCATGAGCCCCGAAGACCTGCAGAAGTGGTACGTGCGTAACCGCGACGGCACCATGGTTCCGTTCTCGGCGTTCGCCAAGGGCGAGTGGATCTACGGCTCGCCGAAACTGGCCCGATACAACGGCGTGGAAGCGATGGAAATCCTCGGCTCCCCGGCCCCGGGCTATTCCACCGGTGAAGCCATGGCCGAAGTCGAAGCCATCGCGCAGAAACTGCCGGCGGGCGTGGGTATTTCCTGGACCGGTCTGTCCTACGAGGAGCGCTTGTCCGGCTCCCAGGCACCGGCGCTGTATGCCCTGTCGCTGCTGATGGTGTTCCTGTGTCTGGCGGCGCTGTATGAAAGCTGGTCGATCCCGATCGCGGTGATGCTCGTGGTACCACTGGGGATCATCGGTGCGTTGATGGCCACCAGCCTGCGCGGCCTGTCCAACGACGTGTATTTCCAGGTGGGCCTGTTGACGACCATCGGCCTGGCGGCGAAAAACGCCATCCTGATCGTCGAATTCGCCAAGGAACTGCATGAACAAGGGCGCAGCCTGCGCGACGCGGCGATCGAAGCCTGTCGCATGCGTCTGCGACCGATCATCATGACCTCCCTCGCCTTCGTGCTCGGTGTGGTACCACTGGCCATCTCCACCGGCGCCGGTTCCGGTAGCCAGCACGCCATTGGTACCGGGGTGATTGGCGGTATGATCACGGCAACCGTGCTGGCGATCTTCTGGGTCCCACTGTTCTTCGTCACCGTGTCGTCCATGGGCCAGCGCAAAAACGCCGACCAGGATGACGCCACTGAAAATCCTAAAGAGGCTGGCTAATGAGCAAGTCGCTACTTTCCCTGGCAGTCGCCGCCTTCGTGCTCGGTGGTTGCTCGCTGATACCTGATTATCAGCGCCCGGACGCTCCGGTGGCAGGCCAATACCCGCAGGGCCCGGCTTACTCGCCGGCCCAGGCGCCGGCACAGGCCGCCGCGGAGCAAGGCTGGAAGCAGTTTTTCCATGACCCGGCACTGCAGCAGCTGATCCAGGTGGCCCTGGAGAACAACCGCGACCTGCGTGTCGCGGCGCTGAACATCGACGCCTTCGCGGCCCAATACCGCATCCAGCGCGCCGACCTGTTCCCGGCCGTGTCGGCCAACGGTACCGGCAGCCGTCAGCGGGTGCCGGCGGACATGTCGCAGACCGGTCAGTCGGGCATCACCAGTTCCTACTCGGCCACCCTCGGCATCAGCGCTTATGAACTGGACCTGTTCGGTCGGATTCGCAGCCTGAGCGAACAAGCGCTGCAACAATACTTCGCCACTGAAGAAGCGCGTCGCAGCACCCAGCTGAGCCTGGTGGCCAGCGTGGCCAACGCCTACCTGACCTGGCAGGCCGACAAGGAACTGCTGAAAGTCACGCAGGACACCCTCGGCGCGTTCGAGGAGAGCTACAAGCTCACCGCCCGCAGCAACGAAGTGGGTGTGGCCTCGGCCCTGGACCTGGCACAGTCGCGCACCTCGGTGGAAAACGCCCGTGCGCAACTGGCCCGTTACACCCGTCAGGTCGCCCAGGATGAGAACAGCCTGGTGCTGCTGCTCGGCACCGGCATCCCGGCCAACCTGGCAGCGGCCAGGCCGTTGAGCGACGATCTGCTGTCCGACGTGCCGGCCGGCCTGCCGTCAGACTTGCTGCAACGTCGCCCGGACATCCTGCAAGCCGAATACAACCTCAAGGCCGCCAACGCCAACATTGGCGCCGCGCGGGCCGCGTTCTTCCCGAGCATCAGCCTGACGGCCAACGCCGGAACCCTGAGCCCGGACCTGTCCGGCCTGTTCAAGGGCGGTTCGGGCACCTGGCTGTTCCAGCCGCAGATCAACCTGCCGATCTTCAACGCCGGCAGCCTGCGCGCCAGCCTGGATTATTCGAAAATCCAGAAAGACATCGGCGTGGCGAACTACGAGAAGTCCATTCAAACGGCCTTCCAGGAAGTCGCCGACGGCCTGGCGTCTCGCGGGACCTACACCGATCAGGTACAGGCGCAGCGCAATCTGGTTGCCGCCAACCAGGACTACTACCGCCTGGCCGAGCGTCGCTACCGCATTGGCGTCGACAGCAACCTGACGTTCCTCGATGCACAGCGCCAGTTGTTCAACTCGCAACAGTCGCTGATCACCGACCGACTGGCGCAGTTGATCAGCCAGGTCAACCTGTACAAGGCCCTGGGTGGTGGCTGGAACGAACAGACGGCGAAGAACGAGCCGTTGAAAGAAGATGCGCCGAAGATGAAGTACTTCTGATCGCGCATTGAATAAAGGAAGCCCACCGTTTGGTGGGTTTTTTTTGCTGCGGGCAAAGCGTTGCGTCAGTGATGGCCCCTTCGCGAGCAAGCCCGCTCCCACATTTGGCCCGGTTCCTCCAGAGGGAATGCGGTCGAATGTGGGAGCGGGCTTGCTCGCGAAGAGGCCGGCCAATGCACCTCAAGGCCAGAATCAATCTCGGTTCGATAATCGCCCAAAACCTTTCAAAGCAGATTGAACCACCTAGTACATTCACATCACCATCGACCTACAAAACCAATAACAACAGGTTCGACACCATGCCCCCGCGCCCCGCCCTGTCCGGCTGATCCCCAGGCTCCACCCCATCCCTGTCGATTTTTCCGTCTGCACCTTCCCGGTTGCGGCAGTACCCGTTTCATCCCCAAGAATTAGAGAGACCCGAGCCCATGACGCCTTCCACCGCACAGTATTTCGTTCCCAGCCTGATCGCCCTGGCCCTGGCCGGCGCCACTCAATCCGCCCAGGCCGAAGAGGCAGGTTTTGTCGAGGGCGCCAAGGTCAACCTGAACTTGCGCAACTTCTACATCAACCGCAACTTCACCAACCCGACCAAGGCCCAGGGCAAGGCTGAGGAGTGGACGCAGAACTTCATCCTCGATGCCAAATCCGGGTTCACCCAGGGCACGGTCGGGTTCGGCCTGGATGTGTTGGGGCTGTACTCGCAGAAACTCGATGGCGGCAAAGGCACCGGCGGCACCCAATTGCTGCCGCTGGACAGCGACGGTCGCCCGGCGGACAACTTCGGCCGCACCAACGTGGCGTTCAAGGCCAAGCTGTCGCAGACCGAAGTGAAGGTCGGCGAATGGATGCCGGTGCTGCCGATCCTGCGTTCGGACGACGGTCGCTCCCTGCCGCAAACCTTCCGTGGCGGGCAGATCACTTCCCGGGAAATCACCGGCCTGACGCTCTACGGCGGCCAGTTCCGCCAAAACAGCCCGCGGGACGACAGCAGCATGGACGACATGTCGATGACCGGCAAAGCGGCGTTCACCTCCGACCGTTTCAACTTCCAGGGCGGCGAGTACCTGTTCAATGACAAGCGCACACAGATCGGCCTGTGGAATGCTGAGCTCAAGGACATCTACAGCCAGCAGTTCATCAACCTGACCCACAGCCAACCCATCGGCGACTGGACCCTGGGCGCCAACCTCGGTTTCTTTTACGGCAAGGACGACGGCAGCGCCCGCGCCGGGGATCTGGACAACAAGACGATGTATGGCCTGTTTTCGGCCAAGTATGGCGGCAACACCTTTTATGTCGGCCTGCAGAAACTCACCGGCGACAGCCCATGGATGCGGGTCAACGGCACCAGTGGCGGCACCTTGGCCAACGACAGCTACAACTCCAGCTACGACAACGCCCGGGAAAAATCCTGGCAGGTGCGCCATGACTACAACTTCGTCGCCCTCGGCGTGCCGGGGCTGACCCTGATGAACCGCTACATCAGCGGCGACAACGTGCACACCGGCAGCATCACCGACGGCAAGGAATGGGGACGTGAAAGTGAACTGGGCTACACCGTGCAAAGCGGCGCGCTCAAAGACCTGAACCTCAAATGGCGCAACTCGACCATGCGCCGCGACTACAGCAACAACGAGTTCGACGAGAACCGCCTGATCGTCAGCTATCCGATCAGCTTGTTGTAAGGCATCACGAGCAGGCTGGCACAGGTAATCTGCATACCGATGAAAAATGTGGGAGCGGGCTTGCTCGCGAAGAGGGTGTGTCAGTCGATGAAGATGTCGCCTGAGGCTCCGCTTTCGCGAGCAAGCCCGCTCCCACAGTGATTGATGTCGTACACAGAACCCTGTGGGAGCTCGCGATGGCGTCAGCTCAGGCGCCAAAAATCAACAGGATTACTCCCGCGATTCAATCCCCAACTCATCCCACACCGATTCGGCCAGGTGGAACGTGGCGTTGGCCGCCGGGATGCCGCAGTAGATCGCGCTCTGCATGATCACTTCCTTGATCTCGCTGCGGCTCACGCCGTTGTTGGCGGCGGCGCGCAGGTGCAGTTTGAGTTCGCCTTCGCGGTTCATGCCGATCAGCATGGCGATGGTGATCAGGCTACGGGTGTGGCGCGGCAGGCCCGGGCGGGTCCAGATGTCGCCCCAGGCGTGACGGGTGATCATCTCCTGGAACTCCGAGTTGAACTCGGTCAGGGTGCTCAGGCTGCGGTCGACGTGGGCATCGCTCAATACCGCGCGGCGCACCTTCAGGCCTTCTTCATAACGTTGTTTCTCGTCCACGGACTTCCCCTCAGCGAGCGTTCAAAAATGCCAGCACACGGTCGCTGAAAGCAGCGCCGGCCTGAACGTTGGACAGGTGCGCGGCATAGAACTCGGCGTACTCGGCGCCCGCCACATGCTCGACGATGAAGTGCCCGCCCGACGGCGGCGTGACCGCGTCTTCGGTGCCGGCAATCACCAGCAGCGGTGCCTTGATCGAGGACAGTTGATCGCGGAAGTCGGCATCGCGCACCGCCGCGCAATTGGCCGCGTAGCCTTCAGGCGAAGTGGCCGCCAGCATGTCGGTAATTTGCTTGGCTGCTGCCGGGTTGGCCGCGGAAAAATCCGGGGTGAACCAGCGCGCAATCGACGCATCACGCAGCGCCACCATGGCGGCCTTGCCGTCACGCAGCACGGTTTCGATACGCGGGTTCCACACCGATGGATCGGCGATTTTCGCTGCGGTGTTGCACACGATCAGCTTGTTCAAACGATCGCCGGCGTTGACGCCCAACCATTGGCCGATCAAACCGCCCATGGACAGCCCGCAGAAATGCGCGCGCTCGATGTGCAGCGCATCCAGCAGCGCCAACACATCGCGACCCAGTTGCTCGATGCTGTAAGGGCCTGGCGTCACCAGGGATTTGCCGTGGCCACGGGTATCGAAACGCAACACCCGGAAATGCTCGCTGAAGGCTGCGATCTGCGGGTCCCACATGTGCAGGCCGGTGCCCAGGGAGTTGGACAGCACCAGCACCGGCGCATCCGCCGGGCCATCGAGTTTGTAATGCAGTTCGCCATCGGCGAGTTGAACGAAAGCCACAGCAGTCTCCTTCAGGCAGTCAATGCAGAGTGTTCAGCCACCGCCCGCTCGACCCAGGTACGGGCCTGGCCGAGGTAGTGGGCGGGGTCCAGCAGTTGATCGATTTCTTGCGCCGACAGCTCGGCGGTCACTTGCGGCTCGTCGCCGAGCACGGCGCGCAGATGGCGCTGTTCGGCCACGGCGCGTTTGCAGCACTGTTCCAACAGATGATGCGCGGTGTCGCGCCCTACCCGTTGCGCCAGCACGATGCTCACCGCTTCGGCCAGCACCAGGCCCTGGGTCAAATCCAGATTGCGCGCCATGCGTTCGGCGTCCACCTCCAGTCCGCCTGCCACCAACAAGGCTTGCTTGAGGCTGCCGGACACCAGGCAGCAGATCTCCGGCAGGGTTTCCCACTCGGCATGCCAAAGGCCCAGGCTGCGCTCGTGTTCCTGGGGCATGGCGCTGAACAGGGTCGAGAGCAGGCCCGGTACACGGGTCGCCGCGCCGATCAACACCGCCGCGCCCACCGGGTTGCGCTTGTGCGGCATGGTCGAGGAGCCGCCCTTGCCCGGTGCCGATGGCTCGAACACCTCCCCGGCCTCGGTTTGCATCAACAAACTGATGTCGCGCCCCAGTTTGCCAAGGCTGCCGGCGATCAAACCCAGCACTGAACCGAACTCCACCAAGCGATCGCGCTGGGTGTGCCACGGCTGGTCCGGCAGGCTCAGGTGCAGCTCTTCGGCCAGCGCCTGGGCAATCGGCATTGCCTTGTCGCCGAGGGCCGCGAGGGTGCCGGACGCACCACCGAACTGCAGCACCAGCAGACGCGGCTTGAGCTCTTGCAATCGTTGACGGCTGCGGGTCACCGCTCCCAGCCACCCGGCGATTTTCATGCCGAGGGTGACCGGTGTCGCGTGTTGCAACCAGGTGCGCCCGGCCAGCGGTGTGGTGACATAACGTTGGGCCTGGGTCGCGAGGGTTTGCCCCAGTTGCGCCAGATCGCTGTCGATCAGTTCAAGTGCCTGACGCAGTTGCAGCACCAGACCGCTGTCCATCACGTCCTGGCTGGTGGCGCCAAGGTGCACGTGGCGCTCGGCTTGCGCATCGTTCGCCGCGATCTGCTTGCCCAACGCCTTGACCAGCGGGATCGCCGAGTTACCGGCGGTGGCAATCGCTTCGCCAAGGGCGGCAAAGTCAAAATGCCCGGCCTGGCACGCGGCCTCAATGGGTGCCACGGCGCTCTGGGGAATCAAACCGACCCGCGCTTCGGCCCGGGCCAGCGCCGCTTCGAAATCGAGCATGGCCTGGACGCGGCCCTGATCGCAGAACACCTCACGCATATCACGGGCAGTGAAATAGGCATCGAACAATTGATTGCCCGGTCGCTGGGTCATAAACAGTTCCTGAAAGCGCGGGCCTGTGCGGCCCGCGTAAAGATCAAAGGTCGTGGTGCAAGTATGCGGCCTGTTTCGGCAGGCGCAGGCTGAACAGGAACGCGATGGCCATCATCACCGTCACGTACCAGTAGAAGGAGTTTTCCATGCCCACGTTCTTCAGGCTCAAGGCCACGAATTCCGCCGAACCGCCGAAGATCGCGTTCGCCACCGCATACGCCAGGCCCACGCCCAGTGCGCGCACTTGCGGCGGGAACATCTCAGCTTTTACCAGACCGCTGATCGAGGTGTAGAAACTGACGATCGCCAGGGCCAGGGTGATCAGCACAAAGGCCAGGAACGGACTGCCGACGGTTTTCAGGCTCAACAGGATCGGCACGGTGCACAGAGTGCCGAGGGCGCCGAACCAGAGCATCGAGTTGCGACGGCCGATCTTGTCGGCGAGCATGCCGAACAGTGGCTGCATGCACATATAGAGGAACAGCGCGCCGGTCATGATGTAGCTGGCGGTCTTGGCGTGCATGCCAGCGGTGTTCACCAGGTACTTCTGCATATAAGTGGTGAAGGTGTAGAAAATCAGCGACCCACCCGCGGTGTAACCCAACACGGTGATGAACGCGGCCTTGTGGTCGCGGAACAGTGCGCGGATGCTGCCGGCGTCCTTGTCTTCACGCATCTCCTTGCTGGTGGTTTCTTTGAGCGTGCGACGCAGGAACAACGAAATCAGCGCCGCCACCGCACCGACCACGAACGGAATCCGCCAGCCGTAGGCCCGCAGGTCATCCTCGGTGAGGAACTGCTGCAGGATCACCACCAGCGACACCGCCAGCAGTTGCCCGCCGATCAACGTCACGTACTGGAACGAGGCGAAGAAACCGCGCTGGCCCTTGAGGGCGATTTCACTCATGTAAGTGGCGGTGGTGCCGTATTCGCCACCCACCGACAAGCCCTGAAGCAGGCGAGCGAACAGCAGCAGGATCGGCGCCCAGACCCCGATGCTGGCGTAGGTCGGCAGGCAGGCAATCAGCAGCGAGCCGAAACACATCATCAGAATCGAGATCAACATCGAATTCTTGCGCCCGTGCTTGTCCGCGACACGGCCGAAGATCCAGCCGCCAATCGGTCGCATCAGGAAGCCGGCGGCAAATACGCCCGCGGTGTTGACCAACTGCACCGTGGGGTTGTCGGACGGGAAAAAGGCCGGCGCGAAATAGATGGCGCAGAAGGCATACACATAGAAGTCGAACCATTCGACCAGGTTGCCGGACGAAGCGCCGACGATGGCGAAGATCCGCTTGCTGCGCTCTTCGCCGGTATACAGCGGTTGTGTCGCGGTGTTGGTTGTCATTGTTTTTCACTCAATAGGGACAGTGACAGTCTAGACATACTTTGCAACAGCCCCGTTCAACAGATGCATCAGCAATACGATTTCCTTTGTGGGAGCGGCGGTGCGACGATTCGACTTGCTCGCGAAGGCGGAGTGTCAGGCAACATAGATATTGGCTGACACTCCGCCTTCGCGAGCAAGCCCGCTCCCACATTGGGTGATGTGGCGCGGTCCGTCAGACGCGTTCGATCGCCAGGGCCAGGCCCTGGCCCACACCGACGCACATGGTCGCCAGACCTTTCTTGCCACCGGTTTTCTCAAGCTGATGAAGTGCGGTCAGTACCAGACGCGCACCGCTCATGCCCAGCGGGTGGCCCAGGGCAATGGCGCCGCCGTTCGGGTTGACCTGCGGCGCGTCGTCGGCGATCCCCAGTTCACGCAGCACTGCCAGGCCCTGGCTGGCGAAGGCTTCGTTGAGTTCGATCACGTCGAAATCGCTCACCGCCACGCCCAGGCGCTCGGTCAACTTGCGCACGGCCGGTACCGGGCCGATGCCCATCACGCGCGGTGCGACACCGGCGCTGGCCATGCCCAGCACTTTGGCGCGGGCGGTCAGGCCGTGTTTTTTTACGGCTTCGGCCGAGGCCAGGATCAACGCCGCTGCGCCATCGTTCACGCCCGAAGCGTTGCCGGCAGTGACGGTTTTGTCGGGGCCGTTGACCGGTTTCAACTTGGTCAGGGCTTCCAGGGTGGTGTCGGCGCGAGGGTGTTCGTCCTGGCTGACCACGGTTTCACCCTTCTTGTGGGCAATGCGCACTTCGACGATTTCCTCGGCGAAGAAGCCTGCGGCCTGGGCCACGGCGGTGCGTTGCTGGCTGCGCAGGGCGAAGGCGTCCTGATCGGCGCGGGACACCTTGTAGTCGTCGGCCACGTTGTCGGCGGTCTGCGGCATCGCATCCACACCGTATTGGGCTTTCATCAACGGGTTGATGAAGCGCCAGCCGATGGTGGTGTCTTCCAGTTTCATGTTGCGCGAGAACGAGGCGTCAGCCTTGCCCATCACGAACGGCGCGCGGGACATCGACTCGACGCCACCGGCGATCGCCAGCTCCATTTCGCCACTGGCGATGGCGCGGAACGCGGTACCGATCGCGTCCATGCCCGAGGCGCAAAGACGATTGAGGGTCACGCCCGGGATGGTTTCCGGCAGACCGGCCAACAGCAGCGCCATGCGCGCCACGTTGCGGTTGTCTTCACCGGCCTGGTTGGCGCAGCCGAGGAAGACCTCGTCCACCGCGGTCCAGTCCACCGACGGGTTGCGCTCCATCAGCGCCTTGATCGGCACGGCGGCCAGGTCGTCGGCGCGAACCGCCGACAGACCACCGCCGAAACGGCCGATAGGGGTACGAATGGCGTCGCAGATATAAACGTCACGCATCAAGGTTCTCCAGGTGTTGGCCGTGGGCCGCGGCAGTGCGGGCTTCCAGATCACGTAGCGCGGTCAGCTCGACCTCGGTCGGCTCGGCGCCGACAGTGAAAAAAGGCGCCGATGCGCGGCGCCGGAATGACTGCAGATTAAGCCTCTGAAAGGGGTCAAACAATCCGATAATCGACTGAGCGTTCGAATATCGAACACATTATTGCCCGGCTAACAAAAGCTTCGCGGGAGCCTCGCGCCTACAAGAGTCGTTTGAATTTTGTAGGAGCGGGCTTGCCCGCGATGAGGCCATCAACCTCACCAAAAAATCTGAAACCTGAAATCAGGTCGCATCCGCATGACTGACCACACCCTTGATCACCACCGCCGCAGTGGCAAGCGCCGCCGGAATCACCAGCGCCGTCAGGACCTGCTCGAAGTTCCAGCCCAGGCCCAACAGCGTGGCGCCCATCCAGGCGCCGAGGATCGCGCCGAAACGGCCGATACCCAGCATCCACGAGACACCGGTCGCCCGCCCCTGGGTCGGGTAAAACCGAGCGGCCAGCGAAGGCATCGCCGACTGCGCACCGTTGATGCACATCCCGGCCACCAGCACCAGGGTCGCCAACAGGGTGATATTGCCCAGGCTCTGCCCTACGGCGTAGGCAAACACCCCGGCCAGCAGGTAGAACGTGCCGATGACCTTGTGCGGATTGAAGCGGTCCATGGCCCAGCCTACACCCACCGCGCTCAACACGCCGCCAAACTGGAACAGCGCGCCGATGAACGCCGACTGCTCCATGCTCGCGCCACTGTCGCGCATCAGGGTCGGCAGCCAACTGGTCAGCAGGTACACAATCACCAGGCCCATGAAGTAGGTCAGCCACAGCAGCAGGGTGCCGACGCTGTAGGTCCCGGAAAACACTACTGCGAACACGTTGCGTGCCTTGACGATGTTCTGTTCCGGCACGCTGAAGCTTGCAGCCTGGGCAACTACAGTCGGATCGATGGGCGCCAGGGTCTTGCGCACTTTGTCGGCGCCACGATTGCGCACCACCAGAAAGCGCGCCGATTCCGGCAGCCACAGCAGCAAAACCAGGGTCAGGATCAGCGGCAGGATCCCGCCGATCAGCAACAGGCTGTGCCAGCCGAATGCCGGGATCAGCTTGGCCGACAGGAAACCGCCACCGGCCATGCCGAGGTTGAAACCGCAGAACATGCTGGTGACCAAGAGGGATTTCTTGCGCTCCGGGGTGTATTCCGACAGCAGCGTGGTGGCGTTCGGCATCCCCGCCCCCAGCCCCAGGCCGGTCAGGAAGCGCAGTACCAGCAACTGGTCAACGTTGGTGCTGTAGGCCGAAGCCAGGCTGAAAGCACCGAACAGAAAAACCGCACCGACCAGTACGACTTTTCGCCCGAAGCGGTCGGCCAATGGGCCCGAGCCCAGTGCGCCGAACACCATGCCGATCAGCGCCGCACTCATCACCGGGCCCAGGCTGGCGCGGTCGATGCCCCAGTCCTGGGACAGGGCCGGCGCGATGAAGCCCATGGCCGCGGTGTCGAGGCCATCGAGAAAGACAATCAGGAAACACAGGATCACGACGCGCCATTGATAACGCGAAATGGGTTGGGCATTGATGAAGGACTGCACGTCGAGGCAGTTTCCTACAGCGGACTGAGGCTTGTTCATTATTTTTATTCCACGCGGTCGAACAGGTGCCAGCCAACGCTGGCGCAGCCGCGACAGTAATGATCCGCAGGAAACAGCGTCAATTCACTGCGAGCGACTCCGGGCGATTATCGAACAGCTTAGGCAAACAGCTGGGCGCTGAGGTCACGGCTGGCGCTCAACAGGCCCGGAAGAAAGCGCTGCTCCAGCTCATTGCGACTGACTCGCCCGGCGTGGGTGCTGATGTTCAGGGCAGCCACCACTTGGCCGGAAGCATCGTAGACCGGCACGGCAATTGAACGCAGGCCCTGCTCCAGTTCCTGATCGACGATGCACCAACCTTGTTGTCGCACTTGCTGCAAACACTCGAGCAACGCCTGCGGGGTGTGGATCGTGCGGCTGGTCTTGGCCTGCAGGTCGGCGTGATCGAGGTACTCGTGCAGCGAGGAGTCATCCAGGGCGGCCAACAGGATCCGGCCCATGGAGGTGCAATAGGCCGGCAGGCGCCCGCCCACCGACAGATCCACGGAAATCAGGCGCTGGGTGGTGGCCGAACGGGCGATGTACAAAATGTCGTCACCTTCCAGGGTGGCCATGTTGCAGGCCTCATGCAGTTGCTCGCTCATGCGGTCCAGGTAAGGCTGGGCCGACACCGCCAGCGGGGTGGAGGACACATAGGCATGGCCGAGGGTCAGCACTTTGGGCAGCAGTGAATAGGTGCGCCCGTCAGTGGTGGCGTAGCCGAGCTTGATCAGGGTGTGCAGGCAACGCCGGACGGCGGCGCGGGGAATTTCCGTGCGGTGGCTGATCTGGGCGATGGTCAGGTGCCGCTTGCGCTCCTGGAACGCTTGCACAACCGCCAGCCCGCGGGCCAGGGACGTCATGAAGTCCGGGTCGCCGGTCAGGGCCTGGATACGCTTGGCGGGCGAAGCCACGATGGGCGGCGCCACGGAAGCGAAGGAAGTGCGCAGTTGATCATTCATTTGAGATTTTTCCCTACACGGAGCAGCGGCTATTACAAGCGCCCTGCCCAGGACAAACAAGCCCGGGGAGGCAATATTGGGCGATTATCGAACCACCGACCGATAATCGCAACCGTGCATTTGAACCACCTACCGGCCACCCGCCCTTCCCTTCTTTATATGTAATCGCACAGCCCCCATGTTGATTTAAGCTGGATGTAGTTGCGCAAGTTGTTCGACTTAATGGCGCCAGAAAGGCAGCGTTGCACAATGACACCGATCAATGCGCTAGTTGGCCGTCAACTTTATGGGTAACAAAACAATCACACGGTAATATTCACTTTTAACTGTTTGCCGATAGTGTTCTGTGAATCGCTCGCTATAATACAAATCAGTAGCCAGGCGCATTTTCAATCGCCGATGCCGCTACCCGGCAGTGCGATATTGCGTCGCCGCTGCCTCCGGCAAGCGTCCGACGCCGACTGCATTCGCATCGCCAACGGGCTAGCCGAAACAGGAATCTGATGCTACGTCAGCTATTTATCTCTGGTGCCGTGGCCGCCTGCAACAAGGACGTATTGATCGCCCTGCCGTTAACGATGCCTTCCGGGGCTTCGTCCTTTCGACGAATGTGATCTCTACATTGAACGCAGCGCGTTTCACCAGAATTCATCTCAACATAATCAGGTAGCACTGTGACGAAAGACGAACTGCGCGCGGAACTTGAGCGCCAGGAACAACGTTACAAGGAAGTTTACGGCGGGGAAGTCACCACCTACGCCGCCCAGCCCGAACCGGAACGCAAACCCTGGCGTAAACGCGCCACCGTTCAGGATCAGGTTTTCAAGCAAGAACTGGAAAAAATGGAAAAGGAACTCAAAACCGAAGAGCCATGACGGTGTCGGTTTGAATTCTTTACAGGGTCTGTGCTTACACCCGTTAAAAGCGGGAAGTATCGATGTTGCCTATTGCGCCCGCCAAGAGTGGGCAGCGGCTACCTTGCCGATCTGACAGGGTACGAGGCTCATATCTGACCCTCCTTTCAGAAATTTCACACAGGCGTTTCCGCTGCCCCAACCAGCAGGGAAAACCCTTGTGGCATCTGCGTTTCCAAGGAAATTCAATGACTTGCAAACCCCGCCCACGCCTCGGAATTGCGCATCAATTTACAAAATAATTCGTTGAAGAATGTTACCGATGAGCAGCTAGTGCATCGATTCACCGTCTTTTCTGGCATAATCGCGCCCCCTTATGACCGGGTCAGAAAACCTTCATGATCGATTTATTCAGCGGACTGGATGCTTGGGTGCTTGTGAGCCTCTTGCTCGCCCTGGCTTTTGTCCTCGCCTTCGAGTTCATCAATGGATTTCATGACACCGCTAACGCGGTAGCCACTGTTATCTACACCAAAGCGATGCCGCCCCATCTGGCGGTGTTCTTTTCCGGTGTGTTCAATTTCCTCGGCGTGTTGCTGGGCGGCGTTGGCGTGGCATATGCCATCGTTCACCTGCTGCCGGTAGAGCTGTTGATCAACGTCAATACCGGCCATGGTCTGGCAATGGTCTTCTCGTTGCTTGCCGCAGCCATTACCTGGAACCTGGGCACCTGGTACTTCGGTATCCCCGCTTCCAGCTCCCATACGCTGATCGGTTCGATACTCGGCGTGGGCCTGGCCAACGCCCTGATCAACGATATTCCGCTGGCCGACGGTGTGAACTGGCAGAAAGCGATCGATATCGGCGCGTCTCTGGTGTTCTCGCCCATGGCGGGCTTTCTGATCGCTGCGCTGATCCTGATCGGTCTCAAATGGTGGCGTCCGCTGTCGAAGATGCACAAGACCCCGGAACAGCGCCGCAAAATCGACGACAAGAAGCACCCACCCTTCTGGAACCGCCTGGTCCTGGTGATTTCGGCCATGGCCGTGAGCTTCGTGCACGGTTCCAACGATGGCCAGAAAGGTATTGGCCTGATCATGCTGGTACTGATCGGCATCGTGCCGGCGCAGTTCGTCCTCGACCTGAACAGCTCCACCTACCAGATCGAACGTACTCGCGACGCGACCTTGCACTTGAGCCAGTTCTATCAGCGCAACGCCGACACCCTCGGTGAATTCCTGGCCCTGGGCAAAAGTGTGGAAGGCGACCTGCCGGAGAAATTCCGTTGCAACCCGCAACAGACCGAACCGACCATCGCGGCCCTGCTCGGCACGCTGAAGGGTGTGGCCGATTACCATTCGCTGCCTTCGGAGAGCCGCATCGAGGTACGTCGCTACCTGCTGTGCCTGGACGATACTGCGAAGAAAGTCAGCAAATTGCCAACCCTCGGCGCCCGTGAAAAGGCTGACCTGGACAAGCTGCGCAAGGACCTGACCACCACCACCGAATATGCGCCGTTCTGGGTGATCCTGGCGGTGGCACTGGCCCTGGGCCTGGGTACCATGGTCGGCTGGAAGCGCGTGGTACTGACCATCGGCGAGAAGATCGGCAAGCAAGGCATGACCTACTCCCAGGGTATGTCGGCGCAGATCACTACCGCGAGTCTGATCGGCATGGCCAACATCTTCAGCCTGCCGGTGTCCACCACCCATGTACTGTCCTCGGGCGTGGCCGGGACCATGGTCGCCAACAAAAGCGGCCTGCAAGGCGGCACCGTCCGCACCATCCTGCTGGCCTGGGTCCTGACCCTGCCGGCCACGGTCGCCCTGTCGGCCGGCCTGTTCTGGCTGGCGTCGAAGGCACTGGGCAGCTGATACATCGCTGCAACGAAAAAGGCGCGCTCCGTGAGGATCGCGCCTTTTTCATTACGCCTTGATCGCTCCATCGCCCTGCGAAAACGATCAGGACTGAAAGCGTTTCGCAGGTCAAAAAAAAGGGCAACCGAAGTTGCCCAAAATGCCTTGCGTGCCCATGACATTCACAAAGAACTACTGTTCTTTGCGCTTGTGCGAATCCTTCCAGATGAAAACACCCAGACCTGCGAAAAACATCAGCATGAGGCTGACAGTCAGCACTCCGGCGATCACCACGTTGTCGAAAAACATGACGCCTCTCCTGCGGTTGCCTTGTTGCGATGGAGATACGTTAACCAATCGGGCAGGAGAAAATATTGACCGGGGTCAATGTTTCCTTGGACCGGCATTGAAGGAGGGAGACATGCAGACCTGCATCGAGCGATGCAGGGGGGATCAACGCTTTTTCGGTTTCTTCGGCTTTTTCTTCGCTTTGCCCAACGGCATGGCCTGCTCGAACGCCTGGCGCACTTCATTGAGGCGTTTGTCGTTGAGGTCATGGACACGCTTGGCGCGTTCGGCGTTGAGGTCGATCAGCTTGTCGTCTTGGCTCATGGCGTTCAGTGCATCGCTTGGAATGAATTCAGCTGCCGCGTCATCGGGCAGGATTGCACCAATAATGCGGTCTGGCGACGGCGCTGACCAGATACCGTCTCAAATCTCGATGTCGACCCACAATCCCTGACGCGGCTGGTCTTCCATCAAGGGGGCCACCGGCACCGTATTGTCGGCATTGAGCTCGTCCCCGGGTATCGCCAGGTGCGCCTCGGGATCCTCATCGGCCTCACGGCGCCGTTTTTGCTGCTCCTGCTTGCGTCGTTGTTCTTCGCGCAACAGCAGTACGGCCTCTTCCGGGTCGCGGTTTTTCAGGTCGATGGTGCTGTCGCTGGAGCTCTCCTGCATCGGCACCACAGGTGCGATGTCCGGGCGCGGGCGGATCGGGTCGTGCTGGGAAGTGACGGGCACGGCACTCAGGGGGAGCATCGGTGGCAGCATATTTATCAGTCTCCTGTCAGCAGGATGTCGGCGGCGGCGGTGACGACTTGAGCCATCGGTCGCAAACTGTGACCCGGTTGGCACTCCAACACCAGGCGCAGGCTACGATTTGTTCAGTCCCTGAAGATCAAAAGATCACCGCTTGGGGTAGGTCCTGCACAGGTAATCCTTTGGTCTGAAGACCCGATTCCGTTAAGATAGCCCGCTTTTTCAAGGTGGGAGTCAGGCAGCATGGCGCAGCAGTATCAACCGGGGCAACGCTGGATCAGTGACAGCGAAGCCGAGCTGGGTTTGGGCACCGTTCTGGCACAGGACGGCCGCTTGTTGACCGTGCTCTACCCGGCCACTGGCGACACCCGCCAGTACGCGCTACGGAATGCGCCCCTCACTCGCGTGCGGTTTTCGCCGGGTGACACCATCACTCACTTCGAAGGCTGGAAACTGACCGTCCGCGAAGTCGACGACATGGACGGCCTGCTGGTTTACCACGGCCTCAACGCGCAGAACGAAGTGGTCACCCTGCCGGAAACCCAACTGTCGAACTTCATCCAGTTCCGCCTGGCCAGCGATCGCTTGTTCGCCGGGCAGATCGACCCGCTGCCGTGGTTCTCCCTGCGTTACCACACCCTGGAACACACCAGCCGCCAGTTGCAGTCCTCGCTGTGGGGCCTGGGTGGCGTGCGCGCGCAACCGATCGCGCACCAATTGCACATCGCCCGTGAAGTCGCCGACCGTATTGCACCACGGGTTCTGCTGGCGGACGAAGTGGGCCTGGGTAAAACCATCGAAGCCGGCCTGGTGATCCATCGCCAGCTGCTCTCGGGCCGCGCCAATCGCGTGCTGATCCTGGTTCCGGAAAACCTGCAGCACCAGTGGCTGGTGGAAATGCGTCGTCGCTTCAACCTGCAGGTCGCACTGTTCGACGAAGAACGCTTCATCGAAAGCGATGCCTCCAACCCGTTCGAAGACACCCAACTGGCGCTGGTGGCGCTGGAGTGGCTGGTGGAAGACGAAAAGGCCCAGGACGCGCTATTCGCCGCCGGTTGGGACTTGCTGGTGGTCGACGAAGCCCACCACCTGGTGTGGCACGAAGATCAGGTCAGCCGCGAGTACTCGCTGGTCGAGCAACTGGCCGAAACCATCCCTGGCGTGTTGCTGCTCACCGCTACCCCGGAACAACTGGGCCAGGACAGTCACTTCGCCCGTCTGCGCCTGCTCGACCCCAACCGTTTCCATGACCTGCAGGCCTTCCGCGCCGAGAGCGAAAACTATCGCCCGGTGGCCGAAGCCGTGCAGGAGTTGCTGGACCAGGGCCGTCTGTCGCCCAAAGCGCACCAGACCATCCACGGCTTCCTCGGCAACGAAGGCGAAGCCTTGCTGACCGCGGTCAACGACGGCGACACCGAAGCCAGCGCCCGCCTGGTGCGCGAACTGCTGGACCGCCATGGCACCGGCCGCGTGCTGTTCCGCAACACCCGCGCCGCCGTGCAGGGTTTCCCGGAGCGCAAACTGCACCCTTACCCGCTGCCGTGCCCGGACGAATACCTGGAACTGCCCCTGGGCGATCACGCCGAGCTGTACCCGGAAGTCAGCTTCCAGGCCCAGCCGGACGTCAACGAAGAAGAGCGTTGGTGGAAATTCGACCCGCGTGTCGAGTGGCTGATCGATCAGCTGAAAATGCTCAAGCGCACCAAAGTGCTGGTGATCTGCGCCCACGCCGAAACCGCCATGGACCTGGAAGACGCTTTGCGCGTGCGTTCCGGCATTCCGGCCACGGTGTTCCACGAGGGCATGAACATCCTCGAGCGTGACCGCGCCGCCGCCTACTTCGCCGACGAAGAGTTTGGCGCGCAAGTGCTGATCTGCTCGGAAATCGGCAGTGAAGGCCGCAACTTCCAGTTCTCCCACCATCTGGTGCTGTTCGATCTGCCATCGCACCCGGACCTGCTGGAACAGCGCATCGGTCGTCTGGACCGGATCGGCCAGAAGCACACCATCGAACTGCACGTGCCGTACCTGGAAACCAGCCCGCAAGAGCGTCTGTTCCAGTGGTACCACGAAGCGCTGAACGCGTTCCTCAACACTTGCCCGACCGGCAACGCCCTGCAGCATCAGTTCGGCCCACGCCTGCTGCCGCTGCTGGAAGAAGCCGACGACGGCCAGTGGCAAGCGCTGATCGACGAAGCCCGCACCGAGCGTGAGCGTCTGGAGGCCGAACTGCACACCGGTCGCGACCGCTTGCTGGAGCTCAATTCCGGCGGTGCTGGCGAAGGTGAGTCGTTGGTTGAAGCGATTCTCGAACAGGACGACCAGTTCGCCCTGCCGATCTATATGGAAACCCTGTTCGATGCGTTCGGCATCGACAGCGAGGACCATTCGGAAAACGCCCTGATCCTCAAGCCGAGCGAAAAAATGCTCGACGCCAGCTTCCCGCTCGGCGACGACGAGGGCGTGACCATCACCTACGACCGCAACCAGGCGCTGTCCCGTGAAGACATGCAATTCATTACCTGGGAGCACCCGATGGTACAGGGCGGCATGGACCTGGTGCTGTCCGGCTCCATGGGCAACACCGCCGTGGCGTTGATCAAGAACAAGGCGCTCAAACCTGGCACCGTGTTGCTGGAACTGCTCTATGTCAGTGAAGTGGTTGCCCCGCGCTCGCTGCAACTGGGCCGTTACCTGCCGCCGGCAGCGCTGCGCTGCCTGCTCGATGCCAATGGCAACGACCTGTCGGCCCGCGTGGCGTTCGAGACCCTCAATGATCAGCTCGAAAGCGTGCCGCGCGCCAGCGCCAACAAGTTCATCCAGGCCCAGCGCGATCAGCTGACGCCACGGATCAACGCCGGCGAAGACAAGATCTACCCGCGTCACGCCGAACGTGTCGCCGAGGCGCAACGTCGCCTGGCGGCCGATACCGATGAAGAACTGGCGCGTCTGACCGCCTTGCAAGCGGTCAACCCGACCGTACGCGACAGCGAACTGGTCGCCCTGCGCAAACAACGCGAGCAAGGTTTGGCCATGCTCGACAAGGCGGCGTTGCGCCTGGAAGCGATCCGGGTGTTGGTGGCGGGTTAATCCCTCCTGCTCAACCGGTAAAAAAGAAGGCCCGCAGCGATGCGGGCCTTTTTATGGGTCAAATTTTGCGGTGCTGGTGATGGCCTCTTCGCGAGCAAGCCCGCTCCCACATTTGGAATGCATTTTCCCTGTGGGAGCGGGCTTGCTCGCGAAGGCGATCAGGCAGCCACCACGGAACCCCCTGGCTCAACCACGCCAGCCAACCCATCCTTCATCCGCTGCGCATCTCGCACAAAGCACCGCGAAGCCAACACCAGAAACACCATGGTGAAAAACAGCGCCACCGGAATCAGGTACATCGCATCGTGCAGGCCGACGGCCTTGAACGCTTCGGTCATCTGCTCGGCGCCGGCCGCCAGCATCGCAGTGTGGGCAAAGTGGTCGGACAGGGCCCCCACCACCACCGGCCCCAGGCCGCCACCCAACAGATACAGCCCGGCAAAGAACAACGCCATGGCCGTCGCCCGCAGGCGCGGTTCCACCACGTCCTGGATCGCCGTATAGACACAGGTGTAGAAGTTGTAGGCAAACAGCCAACCCACACTGAACACCGCCACGAACACACCGATTTCGATGCGCCCCGAATGCAGCGCCCACGCCGTGCACACCGTAGAAATGATCAAACTGAACGCCGCAAACAGCAGGCGACCATTGGCCACGCGCTGATGGATCTTGTCCGCCACCCAGCCGCCCAGGGTCAGCCCCACCAGCCCGGTCACGCCAACGATAATCCCGGTCGCCACCGCCGCTTCCTGCAATGGCATCAGGAAATACCGCTGCAGCATCGGCACCAGGAACGAGTTGCAGGCATAGGTGGCGAAGTTGAAGCACAGCCCGGCCAGAACCAGCCACAGGAAGGTCGGCACCGCCAGCACACGACGGATCGGCCGGTCGACCTTCTCCTGGGACACCTGCACGCTTTCGGCGGCGCCGCGCTTGGGTTCCTTGATGTAGAACATGAAGATCGCCAGGATCAGCCCTGGCACGGCGGCGATGAAGAACGGCGCTCGCCAGCTGTCGAAGGCCTTGACCATCGCCCCGATGGTGAAAAAGGCCAGCAGCAGCCCCAGGGGCAAGCCGAGCATGAAAATCCCCATGGCCCGCGCCCGGCGATGCGCCGGAAACAAATCCCCGATCAATGAGTTGGCCGCCGGCGCATAACTGGCCTCACCGATGCCAATGCCCATGCGCACGATCAGGAAGCTCCAGAAACTGCCAACCATGCCGTTGACCGCCGTCAGTCCGCTCCACACCGCCAGCCCCCAGCCCATCAGTTTGCTGCGCGAGCCGGTATCGGCCATCCGCCCCAGGGGCAGGCCTGCAATGGCATAGACGATAGTGAAAGCGGTGCCGATGATCCCCAACTGGAAGTCGCTCAGGTGCCATTCCATGCGGATCGGTTCGATGATGATGGCCGGGATGGTGCGGTCGAAGAAGTTGAACAGGTTGGCCAGGAACAGCAGGAACAGAATGCGCCAGGCATTCGCCGCTTGGGTCGAGTTCTGCATGGGTCCGTCTCTTTTATTGTTATGGGGCTTCACTGCCAGTGCATCCGAGCCCGGAACCTGCAATCTAGTCAGCCACGCCGATGCTGTCTGTAATCATTCGTAAAGCTGATACCAGCCCATGGCAGCCGGCGCTGCCCATGCAACAACTTATTTCAAAAAGCTCTAAGGTTAATTCCAAAACAGTAGACGCCATTTTGCCACTATGGCTTGCGTTCGCGACCTGGCTTCTATAATCCAAGGAATTCGTCTGCGCTTTGCGCCGGCTTGAGGGAACAAGATGGGGCACGCTATGGAGTGGCTGGGTCTGCATTTCATTACTGAGTTGCCAGATGCCGGAAAGGTCATACTCAATTGCGTGCATGATCCTTTCCTGGTGCTGCTGGCTTATCTGGTCGCCTGCGCGGGCAGCTTTGCCACGCTGGACATGGCCGAGCGGGTCGCCCATGCGCAAAAGCCCGCCTCTCGCCGGCTCTGGTGCTGGGTGGGTGCCGGGTGCCTGGCGGGCGGTATCTGGGCCATGCACTTCATCGGCATGCTGGCATTCGAAGCGCCGATCAGTGTGCATTACCAACTACCGGTCACCTTCGCCTCACTGTTGATCGCCCTGCTCGCCTCATGGCTGGCGATGCAAACGCTAAGCCGCCCTGCCCTGAACATCTGGCAATGCCTGCTGGCGTCAATCTGGGTCGGCCTGGGCATCGCTACCATGCATTACGTCGGCATGTCCGCCCTGCACTCCCAGGCGACGGTCTACTACCAACCGACCCTGTTCGCCCTCTCTATTGTGATTGCCATCGTCGCCAGCCTCGCGGCATTGCTGTTGTCCCGTTACCTGCGCAACGGCAGCGGCATGTTCCATCAACTGCTCAAGTATGGCGCCAGCCTGATTCTCGGCACCGGCATCATCAGCATGCACTTTACCGGCATGGCAGCGTTCAACCTGATGTTGCCTGCCGGCAGCGTCCTGACTCAGCCGGGGGAAAACAATCACCTGCAACTGGGCCTGACCGTGGCGATCATGACACTGCTGATCATCGGCAGCAGCATCAGCGCGGCGCTGGCGGACAAGAAGCTGCAACACAAGGAGCAGGACCTGCAACGGGTCAACTCACTGCTCACCCAGCTGGATCAGGCCCGGGTGTCGCTGCAACAGGTGGCGCATTTCGATCCATTGACCAACCTGGTCAACCGACGCGGGTTCAACCAGTTGTTTGCCGAAAAGCTCATCGAGAAAACCCACACCGGCGGCATGCTGGCCGTGCTGTTTCTCGATATCGATCATTTCAAGCGCATCAACGACAGCCTCGGCCACGACGCTGGAGACGAACTGCTCAAGGTGCTCGCCAGCCATATCAAAGGCTCGGTGCGCAGCCATGAAGACGTGGTGGCGCGTTTCGGTGGCGACGAGTTCTGCATGCTGATCAATTTGCATGACCGCGAAGAAGCCCGACACATGGCCCAGCGCATCATGCTGAAAATGAAGGAGCCGATCGAGCTGGCCGGACGGCGCATGGTCATGACCACCAGTATCGGCATCAGCCTGTTTCCCGAAGACGGCAAGACCTGTGACGAGCTGTTGAAAAACGCCGACCTGGCCCTGTATCAGTCCAAGGGCAGCGGTCGCAACGGTCTGAATTTTTTCAGCGCCAACCTCAAGGCTCGTGCCACCCTGGAGCTGCAACTGGAGGAAGAACTGCGCCACGCCCTGCGCGAAGACACGGGCCTGATGCTTCATTATCAGCCCATCTACGACCTGAAAACCGGTCAGGTCAGCAAGCTCGAAGCCTTGATTCGCTGGCAACATCCGGTTCACGGCTTGCTCGCACCGGATCGCTTCATCGCCCTCGCCGAAACCAATGGGCTGATTACCGAGCTGGATAACTGGGTACTGCGCAAGGCGTGTGAAGACCTCGGGGAACTGTCCCTTCAAGGTTGTGAAGCGCTGAGGATCGCCGTGAACTGCTCGCCGCTGAGCCTGGCGCGCGAAGAGCTGGCCGGTCAGATCGAGCACGCACTGCGCAGCGCTGGCGTTGCGCCGCAACGGCTGGAACTGGAAGTGACCGAGAACGCCCTGATGGGCAACATCGCCGACACTCTGGTGTTGCTCAAGCAGATCCGCGCGCTGGGCGTGTCCCTGTCGATCGACGACTTCGGCACCGGCTATTCATCCCTGGCGTACCTCAAGCGCCTGCCGCTCAACACCTTGAAGATCGATCGGTCGTTCATTCAGGAAATACCCAAGTCGACCCAGGACATGGAAATCGTCCAGGCCATTATTGCCATGGCCCACACCCTGCACCTGGAGGTGGTCACCGAAGGCGTCGAAACCTTCGAGCAGTACCAGTTCCTGGAACGCCATGGCTGCGACTTCGTTCAGGGCTACTTGCTCAGCCGCCCCGTGCCGCTGGCCGACCTGCGTCCGGTACTGAACGAAATCAACCAGCGCAACCACTCATACCCCCTTACTTCGTTGAGTCTGGTTCACGGTACATCTGCACTAATGTAGAAGGGTCCTTTTCCAGGAATCCCTGGCCGCCATGCAGCCGCATCAGTTGCGCCGCCAGGCCGCTGATGGGCGTCGCCGAACCCTGCTCACGGGAAAACTTCACCGCTGTATCCAAGTCCTTGAGCAAGGTGCGCACATGCCATTTCACCGGCTCGAAACGGCTTTCGGCCATCTGAGGCCCAAGGATCTGCAAGGGTTTTGAATCGGCGAAGCCACCGGCCAGCGCTTCGGCGAGCAGGCTGGCCTGGACGCCGGAACGCTCGGCCAGCGCCACCACTTCGGCAATCACCAGCGCATTGCACGCCACGATCATCTGATTGCAGGCCTTGGTCACCTGCCCCGCCCCGACCGCGCCCATGTGCGTCACGCGCTGGCCGAGGCGCATCAGCACAGGCAGGATGCGCTGCAGATCAGCCGCCTCGCCGCCAACCATGATCGCCAGGCTGCCGGCTTCGGCGCCCACCACGCCACCGGACACCGGCGCATCGAGCCAGGCCATGCCGGTTGTGCTCTGCAGTTGTGCGGCCATCTCCCGCGTGGCGGTCGGCTCAAGGCTGGAAAAGTCCACCAGCAACTGGCCACCCTTCGCCCCCTCGGCCACACCGGCAGCGCCGAACACCACTTCGCGCACCACCGAAGTGTCCGCCAGGCACAACATCACCACCTCGGCGTGCTGGCACAGTTCGGCGGGCGTCGCGACCTGCCGGGCACCCGCCTCGACCAGTGGTGCGCACTTGGCCGGATTGCGGTTCCACACCGTCAGCGGATAGCCCGCCGCCAACAAACGCCGGCACATTGGCAGCCCCATCAGGCCGATTCCGGCAAACCCCAACGAAGGTAGTGTTGACATCATTTTGCCTCTTTCTGATTAAAGATCGCCGAATATTGGCCGATTCATCATGACTCAGGAAAGGATTCCCCCGAGCGACGTTCAGGCCGCGGCTCTGACGCTTGGGCCAAATACGCGCTGATAAAAGACGCGAGTTCTCATTCCGTGACGGTTCGACGACAAGGTGTCGCCCGACCCAACCAGCCCAGGTACATGGCGAACAATGACTTCCAAAAACAATCCGGCCCCTGCGGTAACCGACCTGACCATGAGCCCTGCGGCGAACAGCCCTGTCTCGTCGAAGCCATTGCTCCCGTCACGCCCGCTGGCGACCCAGCAATACCTGTACTTCACCGAAACCAACACCGACCGCATCCTCGACAACCTCGACGGCCTGCGCGACATGGTGTTTCCGCGCCCGCCGCACCTGGAAGGCGACAACGAACAGCATAACGAACAGGAATTCCCGTCGGTATGCCTGATCGGCCTCGGTCGCTGTGGTTCGAACATCGCGCTGGATGTCGCGGAGCTGGTGTACAACGCCCGCAAGTTCTACCTCAACGAATTCAACAGCGACGATCGCCTGTCGCCGGACAAGCGCTACGCCGAAAAGGGCTACAGCCCGGCACAGTGGATTCGCAACAACCTGCGCCTGATGCCGAACAAGGCCACCAAACCGGTGTTCCTGGTCGAGCCGCTGGTGATGCTCGGCGACCTGGACAAAGACATCGCCGGGCGCATCCGCTTTTCGCGCAAGAACGAAAAAAGCGGCTTCCTGCGCGACTACAGCAAAATGAAGATCATGGACCTGTCGGAAGTCCATGCGGGCGGCGCCGGTAACGCGCCGATTCTCGGCCAGTACCTGGCCAAGATCATCCTGAACAAGGACACCCAGCGCTTCTCCAGCCCTGACTGGAAGATGATCCACTCGTACCTGATCGACAGCTGCGGCATCAAGGCCAACCAGTCGCGCCTGTACTTCTCGATCTTCAGCGCCGGCGGCGGTACCGGTTCGGGCATGGCCTCGGAGTTCGGCCTGGCCCAGCAGCATTCGTACATGAACAAAACGTTCGACACCAAGCCGATGGACGAGCACGACAGCAAGAGCGGTCATTCCTTCGTCTTCGAACCGATCTTCACCAGCGGCATCTGCGTGCTGCCGAACATTTCCGATCACCGCAGCGAAATGTCCGAAGCGTTGCACATCAACGCCGGTCGCCTGCTGTGCAAATACCTGTCGGAAGAATGGGACTTCTCCTACAACTTCGCCAACGAAGACAGCAGCGAAGCCAGCGTCATGGGCCGTATCCGCCCATGGAACGCGATGATGCTGATCTCCAACGACATCATGCGTTACGCCGAAGAAAGCGATGACGGCAACATCCAGAACATTGATGTCAATGCCATGGAGAAGCACGCCAACCAGTACATTTCGCAACAGATCTTCAACATCCTGACGGCGCAGGCGGTCACTACCGACTACGACCAGAACTACTTCCGTCGCGCCGGCATCGACATCGGCGAAACCATTCGCCTGGACGCCAACGACCTGTTCATGAGCCTGGCCGGCCCGGTGGCGATTGCCTACGCAGAGTCCGTCGTCCCGGAAACCCCGGCGCCGACCGGCGACAAATTCAAGGTGTTCGAGAAAGAGCCGCAGCGCCTGAACATCGACGACCTGTTTTTCCGTTCCATCGACCTGCCGCACTTCAACAAGGTCACCCAGGCCATCGAAGGCATCAGCCTGTTGCCGATCGAATCCAAGCGCTATCGCGCCTCGCTGGAGCAGTACAAGAATTCGGGCTATGACGCCGCGGCGCTGCACGACCTGCATTTCTTCAAGAACTGCTCGTCGGTGGTCTCGATCGTGTCCCTGCCCAAGGACTACAAGCTGTCCTACATGGACCTCAACCGCTTGAAGACCCACCTCAACAGCTTGTTCCCCAACACCACGCTCAAGCGTTACGCGCTGGTGATCGGCGCCTCGGCCAACCTGTCGCTGACCACCCTGATCGCCAAGAGCCCGTGCCTGTCGGATGACTTCCTGACCCTGATCGTGGCCTTCATCAAGCGTTGCTTTGCGCGCAACCCGTACCGCTTCGATGACACCCTGGATCACTCGATCCTCGACTTCATCATCAATGAGGAATTCGACGAAGACCGCATTGATGAGCTACTCAACGAATTCGAGAATCCGGCGAAAATCCTCGATACCAACTGGTACGCGATCAAGCCGATGTACGAGAAGAAATACCGCGAGCTGATCAACGACAAGGACAAGTTCGTCTCGATCAACGACATCCGCCTGTCCCGGGATTGCGTGAAGAAAGCGATCAAGTACCTGCGCGAGATCTACCGTCATCGCATTGGCAAGACCAAGGTTATTTCGTTGAATAACCATACGGGCAAAACGGCGTATTAAGCGGCGTCCCCTTCGCGAGCAAGCCCGCTCCCACACTGCCCTTCCGAGGAAACTCGGTCAAATGTGGGAGCGGGCTTGCTCGCGAATACGGTCGGTCATTCACCGCCTGCCCGATAGACAGACAATCTCCAGAAACAATTAAGCAGCCCTCGAGGCGCTCCCCCAACTGTTCCCGTTACGTTTACGTCACCGTGAGGCTGTGGCCTTTCTCTACGGCAACATGCCATCACGCTACTCGCCTACACACTTTCAATCGGCAACGGTACGCACCGAACCGGTGCGAACATTCAAGCCTTCGCTCTTTCCTGGATCAGGATCCACGGCGAAACCACCACCGCCCACAGCTGCGGGTCACGTTCGAACAGATCCAGCGCCCGCGTTTCAGACAGCTTGGCGACCTTGTCGGCAGCCAGCCAGGCCGCCACTTTCTCGCCCTCATCGCTGGCCACGGCTTCGGCTGCGCCGATCAAATCCAGCGTCGGGTCGACCCACAATAGGGCGCCCTTGGCGAAGAACGGCTCCAGTTCCTTCCAGGTAATAGATGCGGTTTCTCCAAGCAGCTTGGCATAGAGGGTGCTAGGTTCTTCGTTCATGGGTCTGCTCGAAAAAGAAATTGACGCAATGATAACGTCGGTGGTTCGGCAGAAAAACCCGGTAGCAATTTGCATCACCGAATGAAAAGCGCAGGAACGCCAAGGAATGCACGGAATCTGGCTATATGCCCGTCAAACCCCCGCCGCAATTCTGTCTTTTTCTTTCAAAAAAGCGACACCCTTGAGTTTTGCCCCCCGGCGCCAGCTTCCCAGGCTGACAATCGGCGCTCTACACTGTACCGGTACAGTTGCCGAGGGGCTTTTCCGGGGAATGTCGTGGATACTGACCCGGTTCTGCCGCCCGAGGCGCCAGGACTATAAAAACTACAACAGTAAGAGTGGAGCACTATGACTAAGGCTACTAAGCAGATTTCCAAACTGTTTGCCGCTATGGTTCTGGCCGGGGTTGCCAGCCATTCGTTCGCAGCTGACACCATCAAGATCGGCATCGCCGGCCCTAAAACCGGCCCTGTAGCCCAATACGGCGACATGCAGTTCAGTGGCGCCAAAATGGCCATCGAACAGATCAACGCCAAAGGCGGCGTGGACGGCAAGAAACTCGAAGCCGTTGAATACGATGACGCCTGTGATCCAAAACAAGCGGTAGCGGTCGCGAACAAGGTCGTCAACGACGGCGTCAAGTTCGTGGTTGGCCACCTGTGCTCCAGCTCCACCCAGCCGGCGTCGGACATTTACGAAGACGAAGGCGTGATCATGATCACCCCGGCTGCCACCAGCCCGGACATCACCAACCGTGGTTACAAAATGGTGTTCCGCACCATCGGTCTGGACAGCGCCCAGGGCCCTGCCGCCGGTAACTACATCGCCAAGTTCGTCAAGCCGAAAGTCGTTGCCGTCCTGCACGACAAACAGCAATACGGTGAAGGCATCGCCACCGCCGTTAAGCAGACCCTCGAAAAAGACGGCGTCAAAGTCGCTGTATTCGAAGGCATCAACGCCGGCGACAAGGACTTCTCCTCGATCATCGCCAAGCTCAAGCAAGCCAACGTCGACTTCGTCTACTACGGCGGCTACCACCCGGAGCTGGGTCTGATCCTGCGTCAATCCCAGGAAAAAGGCCTGAAAGCCAAGTTCATGGGTCCGGAAGGCGTGGGTAACGACTCCATTTCGCAGATCGCCAAGGACGCTTCCGAAGGCCTGCTGGTAACCCTGCCGAAGTCGTTCGACCAGGACCCTGCCAACGTTGCCCTGGCTGACGCATTCAAGGCCAAGAAAGAAGACCCGAGCGGTCCGTTCGTGTTCCCGGCCTACTCGGCTGTGGAAGTGATCGCCGAAGGCATCAAGGCCGCCAAGTCCGAAGACACCGCCAAAGTGGCTGAAGCCATCCACAAAGGCACCTTCAAGACCCCTACCGGCGACCTGAGCTTCGACGCCAAGGGCGACCTGAAAGACTTCAAATTCGTGGTTTACGAGTGGCACTTCGGCAAACCGAAAACTGAAGCTTCGCCTCAGTAAGGCCTTGCCTGACTGACTGCCAACAAAGCCCACGGCGTGCCGTGGGCTTTGTTTTACGAACGTACCTGGGCCGCGCTGGCGTGATCCGCCAGTCTCCCCACCTGAAAATCTCAAAACCGTCATCAGCGGTTCGCTGGCAAACCCCGAACTCGAAGTGGATGCAGATCCACGGGGCCCGGGCGGGAAAATGACTCCACCAGTGAAATGCGTATCAGGTTTTTAGGAGCGCTGTAATGCCTGACATCTATCACTTCTTCCAACAGCTGGTTAATGGTCTGACCATTGGCAGCACGTATGCCCTGATCGCCATCGGCTATACGATGGTCTACGGCATCATTGGAATGATCAACTTCGCCCACGGCGAGGTGTACATGATCGGTTCCTACGTGGCGTTCATCGCCATCGCCGGGCTGGCCATGCTGGGACTCGACAGTGTTCCGCTGTTGATGACCGCCGCTTTCCTCGCGACCATCGTCGTGACCAGTGCCTACGGCTACAGCATTGAACGGATCGCCTACCGCCCCCTGCGCGGCAGCAACCGTCTGATCCCGCTGATTTCCGCCATTGGTATGTCGATCTTCCTGCAGAACACGGTTCTGCTGGCGCAAGACTCCAAGGACAAATCCATCCCCAACCTGATTCCGGGCAACTTTGCATTCGGGCCAGGTGGCGCACAAGAAGTGCTGATTTCCTACATGCAAATCGTGGTGTTCGTGGTGACCCTGATCGCCATGCTCGGCCTGACGCTGTTCATCTCCCGCTCTCGCCTGGGTCGCGCCTGCCGCGCCTGTGCCGAAGACATCAAGATGGCCAACCTGCTGGGTATCAACACCAACAACATCATCGCCCTGACCTTCGTCATCGGTGCTGCGCTGGCGGCCATCGCGGCCGTGCTGCTGAGCATGCAATACGGCGTGATCAACCCCAACGCCGGTTTCCTGGTCGGCCTCAAGGCCTTCACCGCAGCGGTACTGGGCGGTATCGGCAGCATCCCGGGCGCCATGCTCGGCGGGCTGGTATTGGGTGTGGCGGAAGCCTTCGGTGCCGATATTTTCGGCGACCAGTACAAGGACGTCGTGGCCTTCGGTCTTCTGGTTCTGGTGTTGTTGTTCCGGCCAACCGGCCTGTTGGGTCGTCCGGAGGTTGAGAAAGTATGACTAGGAATCTTAAACAGGCGTTCTTCAGCGCCTTGCTGGTGTGGGCCGTGGCCTACCCGGTACTGGGTCTTAAACTGACCATCGTCGGCATCAACCTGGAAGTGCATGGCACCAGCACCGCCACGCTGATCACCATCGCCGTGTGCTCGGTGCTGATGTTCCTGCGCGTGCTGTTCGACCAGCAGATCAGCTCGGCCTGGCGTTCTTCGCCGAACATGCCGCTGATTCCGGCCAAGGCCAGCAACTTCCTGACCCTGCCGACCACTCAGCGCTGGATCATCATTGCGTTGATCGCCGGCGCCCTGATCTGGCCGTTCTTCGGCTCCCGCGGCGCGGTGGACATCGCGACCCTGGTGCTGATCTACGTGATGCTCGGCCTGGGCCTGAACATCGTGGTTGGCCTGGCCGGCCTGCTCGACCTCGGTTATGTCGGCTTCTACGCCGTGGGCGCCTACAGCTACGCGCTGCTGTCGCACTACTTCGGCCTGAGCTTCTGGATCTGCCTGCCGATCGCCGGCCTGATGGCGGCCACCTTCGGCTTCCTGCTGGGCTTCCCGGTGCTGCGTCTGCGCGGCGACTACCTGGCGATCGTGACCCTGGGCTTCGGTGAAATCATCCGTCTGTTCCTGCGTAACCTGACCGATATCACCGGTGGTCCGAACGGCATCAGCAACATCGAAAAACCGACGTTCTTCGGCCTGACGTTCGAGCGCAAGGCGGCCGAAGGGATGCAAACCTTCCACGAGTACTTCGGCCTGGAATACAACTCGATCAACAAGGTGATCTTCCTGTACCTGGTGGCGTTGCTGCTGGCACTGGCTGCCCTGTTCGTCATCAACCGCCTGCTGCGCATGCCATTGGGCCGCGCCTGGGAAGCGTTGCGTGAGGACGAGATCGCCTGCCGTGCCCTGGGTCTGAACCCGACCATCATCAAACTCTCGGCTTTCACCCTGGGCGCCAGCTTCGCCGGTTTCGCCGGCAGCTTCTTCGCTGCCCGCCAGGGCCTGATCACTCCGGAGTCTTTCACCTTCATCGAGTCGGCGATCATCCTCGCCATCGTTGTATTGGGTGGCATGGGCTCGCAGTTGGGCGTGATCCTCGCTGCGGTGGTGATGATCCTGCTGCCGGAAATGATGCGTGAGTTCAGTGAGTACCGCATGTTGATGTTCGGTGCCTTGATGGTACTGATGATGATCTGGCGCCCTCAGGGTCTGCTGCCCATGCAACGTCCTCACATGGAGCTGCGCAAATGAGCCGCGAGATCCTTAAAGTAGAAAACCTGAGCATGCGCTTCGGCGGCTTGCTGGCGGTCAACGGCGTTGCCTTGAGCGTGAAAGAGAAACAAGTGGTGGCGCTGATCGGCCCCAACGGTGCCGGCAAGACCACCGTGTTCAACTGCCTGACCGGCTTCTACAAGCCGAGCGGCGGCAGCATCCTGCTGGACGGCGAGCCGATCGAAGGCCTGCCTGGCCACAAGATCGCCCTCAAGGGCGTGGTGCGTACCTTCCAGAACGTGCGGTTGTTCAAGGACATGACGGCGGTCGAGAACCTGTTGATCGCCCAGCATCGCCACTTGAACACCAACTTCCTGTCCGGGCTGTTCAAGACCCCGTCGTTCCGCAAGAGCGAACGTGAGGCCATGGAGTTCGCCGAGTACTGGCTGGACAAGGTCAACCTGCGCGAATTCGCCAACCGCCCGGCCGGCACCCTGGCCTACGGTCAGCAACGTCGCCTGGAAATCGCCCGTTGCATGATGACCCGCCCGCGGATCCTCATGCTCGACGAACCGGCCGCCGGTCTGAACCCGAAGGAAACCGAAGACCTGAAGGCGCTGATCAGCGTGCTGCGTGAAGAGCACAACGTGACCGTGCTGCTGATCGAACACGACATGAAACTGGTCATGAGCATTTCCGACCACATCGTCGTGATCAACCAGGGCACGCCCCTGGCCGACGGTACGCCGGAACAGATCCGCGACAATCCTGAAGTGATCAAAGCCTACCTGGGGGAAGCGTAAATGCTGCAGTTCGAAAACGTTTCCACCTTCTATGGCAAGATCCAGGCCTTGCACAGCGTCAACGTCGAAGTCCGCCAGGGCGAGATCGTGACCCTGATCGGCGCCAACGGTGCCGGCAAGTCCACCTTGCTGATGACCCTGTGCGGTTCGCCTCGGGCCCACAGCGGCAGCATCCGTTACATGGGTGAGGAACTGGTCGGCCAGGACTCTTCGCAGATCATGCGCAAGAGCATCGCGGTCGTGCCGGAAGGCCGTCGGGTCTTTTCCCGCCTGACCGTCGAAGAGAACCTCTCCATGGGCGGCTTCTTCACTGCCAAGGGCGACTATCAGGAACAGATGGACAAGGTCCTCGGACTTTTCCCACGCCTCAAAGAACGCTTCAGCCAGCGCGGCGGCACCATGTCCGGCGGCGAACAGCAAATGCTCGCCATCGGCCGTGCGTTGATGAGCAAGCCCAAGCTGTTGCTGCTCGACGAGCCGTCCCTGGGCCTGGCACCGATCATCATCCAGCAGATCTTCGACATCATCGAACAGCTGCGCAAGGACGGTGTGACGGTGTTCCTGGTGGAGCAGAACGCCAACCAGGCGCTGAAGATCGCCGACCGCGCCTACGTGCTGGAAAACGGCCGGGTGGTGATGCAAGGCACCGGTGAGTCCCTGCTGACCGACCCGAAAGTGCGCGAAGCGTACCTCGGTGGTTGAGCCTTTGCGGTAAACGAAAAACGGCCTTCGGGCCGTTTTTTTGTGCCTGCCACAATCCCAGGACAATAAGATCCCTGTGGGAGCGAGCCTGCTCGCGATAGCAATCTCACATTCAAAAGAAATATTGCCTGATACATTGCTATCGCGAGCAGGCTCGCTCCCACATCAAGGCTTGTGCAGGTATCAAAGTCGATCCAACGCCTCTCCACTGCGCTTGAACCACCCCATCAGATAATCCGCCAGCACCTGCGTTCGCTTGGGCAGCCCGCCCTGATACGGATGCACCAGGTACATCGGCATGCTCCGCGTCTGATAGTCGCGCAGGAGCCAGCGCAAACGGCCGTCAGCCAACTCCGCCGGTAGCAGATAGGACGGCAGGCGGGCAATGCCGGCGCCAGCGAGGGCGGCTTTTTTCAACAGGTTGTAGTGGTTGCTGGCGAACGGCCCGGATACCCGCACCCGCAGCAATTCGTGCTGCTGGTGATACAGCCATTCTTCGCGACCGCTGTAGTGGCTGTTGAGCAGGCATCGATGCTCGACCAAGGCCTGAGGTGTCTGCGGTTCGCCGTATTGCTCCAGGTACGCCGGGCTGGCGCAGGTCATTTCGTGCCAGGCCAACAGCGGCCGCGCCACCAATCGCTGGTCAATCGCCACGTCCGAGCGGATCGCCAGATCGAAACCGTCGCGGGACAGTTCGCGGTAGTCGTTGCTCAGGTCCAGTTCGATTTGCACTTCGGGATACTGGCTGGAGAACTCCAGCAGCAAGCCATCGAAGAAGGTTTCCCCCAGCGACACCGGCACCGTCATCCGCACCGGGCCGGCCATGTCGTCCTTCAACCGGGCCAACGCCTGACGCGCCCGCTCCACCTGGACCACAAGCGCCTGAGCCTGGGGCAACAGCGCCGCGCCCGCCGCCGTCAGGTTCAGGCGCCGGGTGGTGCGTTGCAGCAACACTACGCAAAACTGCGTTTCCAACTGGCTGATGCGCTTGGACAACTGCCCTTTGCTGCACCCCAGTTGCTGCGCCGCCAGGGTAAAACTGCCCGCTTCCACCAACACCGCAAACGCCGCCAGGTCATCCATCTCGCTCATGGATTGTTTCCAATTGAAAACCAAAGGTTGCCTATTAGCGCGCTTATCAATGAAAAAAACCACCCTAAACTGAAGCCACATTCAACCCACTGGAGGAACGGCACCATGAAAATTCTTTTGATCGGCGCAGGCGGCACCATCGGTTCGGCCATCGACAAAGAATTGTCCGAACGTCACGAGATCATCCGCATCGGCCGCAACAGTGGTGATTTGCAGGTGGATATCAGCGACAGCACCTCGATTCGCAAACTGTTCGAGCAAACCGGCAAGTTCGATGCGCTGGTCTGCGCCGCCGGCAACGTGACCTTCGCGCCGTTGGCGGAGATGAGCGAAGACAGTTTCACCCTGGGCCTGAAGGACAAGTTGATGGGCCAGGTCAACCTGTTGCTGATCGGCCGCGAATTCGCCAACGACGGCGCCTCGTTCACCTTCACCACCGGCGTGCTCAGCCACGATCCGATCCGCAGCGGTGCTTCGGCGGCGCTGGTCAACGGCGCGCTGGACAGCTTCGTTCGCGCAGCGGCCATCGAACTGCCCCGCGGCCTGCGGGTGAACTCGGTCAGCCCCAACGTGCTGGTTGAAGCCATGGGCAAGTACGCGCCCTACTTCCGCGGTTTCAAACCGGTTGCGGCAGCGGACGTGGCATTAGCCTACGCCAAAAGTGTCGAAGGCCTGCAGACCGGTCAAACCTTTCACGTCGGCTGATTGAACGCATGCCTGCAGGAGCGCGGCTTGCCGGCGATGGCGTCCTTGAAATCGCCATCGCGAGCAAACTTCGCTCCACAGGGGGTGATTGGCGGCCATCACCGGGGTTGTGATGAACGGTCAGGCTGCGTAACGTGGCGGCACCTGTCAGGAGACCCCAAGATGCGTGTTGCCCGTTCGCTAGTCCTCGTTGCCCTGCTTCCGTTGTTCGCCGCTTGCCAACTGCTCGACGGCTCCCGTGAAAGCGCCTCCCACGTAGGCCAGACCCGCATGCAGGGCCAGTTGAGCGCCGCCGACGGCAAACTGCTGTTCCAGCCCTGCGGCGAGCAGCGCCATTATGTGGTCAACGACACCGGCGGCACGAGCGTTCTGCAACAGGCCGCGAGCCTGGCCGATGCCCAGGGCAAACTGTTTGCCGATGTGCGCGGGCGCATCGTTGCCGGCGCTGGCGACGGCCAGATCGACCTCCAACAGCTGTACCGCGTCGAGCGTTCGGGCAATGCCTGTGCCGACCCCGATTTCAAACTGCTGATTCTGCGTGCTGCCGGTCACACCCCCGAATGGAGCGTACGCGTCAGCGGCAAAGGCCTGGTCATCGACCGCGCCGGCCAGCCGCCCCTGGCTTTGCCCTATGTCGAAGAGCAACTGGGCGACGGTCGCTTCAACCTGAGTACCGAAGCCAACAACCAGCACATCGAGCTATGGGTCGCTCCGCAACGCTGCGTCGACAGCAGCACCGGCAGCATCCAGCACATGACCGCCGAGTTGCGGATCGACGGCCAGGTGCAGCGCGGTTGCGCGTATTTCGGCGGATCGCGCGACGACTGATCGTTTAGGCCTCACGGGACCCGGGCTTTGCGGCTTATAATCGCCGCCTTCAAACGCCCTGGCGCAGTTGTGCGCCCCGCGAACCGGATCCCGTCATGTTACGAATCACCGAACTCAAGCTGCCGATCGACCATCCCGATGAAGACCTGCGCCCTGCCATCGTGCAGCGCCTGGGCATCGCCAGCGATGACTTGCTCGACTTCACCCTGTTCAAGCGCAGCTACGATGCGCGCAAGAAATCCTCGGAACTGTGCTTCATCTACACCATCGACCTCAGCGTTCGCGATGAGGCGGCGGTGCTGCAAAAGTTCGCCGATGACCGTAACGTCAACGTGGCTCCGGATGTCAGCTACAAGCCGGTCGGCCAGGCGCCCGCCGATCTGAACGCACGCCCGATCGTGGTGGGTTTCGGCCCCTGCGGTATTTTCGCCGGGCTGCTGCTGGCACAGATGGGCTTCAAGCCGATCATCCTCGAACGCGGCACTGAAGTGCGCCAGCGCACCAAGGACACCTGGGGCCTGTGGCGTAAAAGCGTGCTCAACCCCGAGTCCAACGTGCAGTTCGGCGAGGGTGGCGCAGGGACTTTCTCCGACGGCAAGCTGTACAGCCAGATCAAGGACCCGAAATTCATCGGCCGCAAGGTGCTGCATGAGTTCGTCAAGGCCGGTGCGCCGGAAGAAATCCTCTACGTCAGCAAACCGCACATCGGTACGTTCCGCCTGACTGGCGTCGTGGAAAACATGCGCGAGCAAATCCGCGCCCTGGGCGGCGAAGTGCGCTTCCAGCAACGGGTCACCGATGTGTTGATCGACGACGGCCAACTGGTGGGCGTCGAGCTCGATGGTGGCGAGCAGATTCACTCCAAACACGTGATTCTGGCCCTCGGCCACAGCGCCCGGGACACCTTCCGCATGCTGCACGGTCGCGGCGTGTACATGGAAGCCAAGCCGTTCTCGGTGGGTTTCCGAATCGAGCACCCGCAATCGCTGATCGATCGCGCACGCCTGGGCAAGTACGCCGGCCACCCGAAATTGGGCGCCGCCGACTACAAACTGGTGCACCACGCCAGCAACGGGCGCTCGGTCTACAGCTTCTGCATGTGTCCGGGCGGCACAGTCGTTGCGGCCACGTCCGAACCCAATCGTGTGGTCACCAACGGCATGAGCCAGTACTCGCGTAACGAGCGCAATGCCAACTCCGGCATCGTGGTCGGGATCACTCCGGAAGTCGATTACCCGGGCGGTCCGCTGGCCGGTATCGAGTTGCAGGAGCGTCTGGAGTCCCACGCCTTTGTGCTGGGCGGCAGCAATTACGAAGCACCGGCGCAACTGGTCGGTGATTTCATTGCTGGCAAGCCGTCCACCGAGTTGGGCAGCGTTGAACCGTCCTACAAGCCAGGCGTTGCCCTGGGGGATCTGGCCCTGGCCTTGCCAGAATTTGCCATTGAAGCCATTCGCGAAGCCTTGCCGGCGTTCGAGAAGCAGATTCGCGGTTACTCGCTGCACGACGCGGTGTTGACCGGGATCGAGACCCGTACCTCGTCGCCACTGCGCATCACCCGCAACGAGTCGATGCAGAGCCTGAACGTGAAGGGCCTGTTCCCGGCCGGCGAAGGCGCGGGCTATGCGGGGGGGATTCTGTCGGCGGGTGTGGACGGGATTCGCATAGCCGAAGCGGTAGCCCGGGATATCCTCGGTCTCGAGGCCTGATACCCATCCATTGTGGGAGCGGGCTCGCTCGCGAAAGCGCCATATCAGTCGACTTATTTGTAACTGATACACCGCTTTCGCGAGCAAGCCCGCTCCCACAGACGATCTGTTGTGTGTCAGATATTGGCGCGTAACACACTGGCCGGCAGCGCCACGCCCCGCTCCACGCTGGCCGCTACCACGGCAATCAACCCGCTCAACTCATACCCTTGGGCCTTGAGCCATTTCTGATCGTAGTAAGTGGTGGCATAACGCTCGCCGCTGTCGCACAAGATCGCTACGATCGACCCCGTTTCCCCCGCCGCCGCCATTTGCTGGGCCGCCATCAGTGCACCGATCAGGTTGGTTCCGCTCGAACCACCGACATGCCGCCCCAGGCGCTCGGCCAGGTAATGCATGGCCGCCAGCGACAGTGCGTCGGGCACCTTGACCATCGCGTCGATCACCTTGGGCAGGAACGACGCCTCCACCCGCGGCCGGCCAATGCCTTCGATGCGCGAGCCGTGATCCAGGCGCAGGCTGGCATCGCCGCTCTGGTAGTAATCGAAGAACACCGAACGCTCGGCGTCAGCACACAACACGCGGGTGGAATGCTGGCGGTAACGCACGTAGCGCCCCAGGGTGGCGGTCGTACCACCGGTGCCAGGGCTGGAAATCAGCCAGCTCGGCTCCGGATGCTTTTCGAAACGCATCTGCTGGAAAATCGACTCGGCGATGTTGTTGTTCGCCCGCCAGTCGGTGGCGCGCTCGGCGTAGGTGAACTGGTCGATGAAGTGCCCATCGTGCTCGCGCGCCAGGCGTTCGGACTCGGCGTAGATCTGCGTCGGGTCGTTGACCAGATGCGTCTGGCCACCATGGAAAGCGATCTGCGCGATTTTTTCCTTGGACGTACTGGCCGGCACGACCGCAATGAACGGCACACCCAGCAATCGGGCGAAGTAGGCCTCGGAAATCGCCGTCGAGCCGCTGGAAGCTTCGATCACCGGTGCACCGGGCTTGAGCCAGCCGTTGCACAGCGCATAAAGAAAAAGAGAACGCGCCAGTCGGTGCTTGAGGCTGCCGGTGGGATGGCTGGACTCATCCTTGAAGTACAACTCGATGCCCGGAAAACCCGGCAGCGACAGGGGAATCAGGTGGGTGTCGGCGCTGCGCTGGAAGTCGGCCTCGATGATCCGGATGGCTTCGCGGGCCCACTGTCGGTTGTCGCTCATGGTGGTTTTCTCGTTGAATCGGTCAGGAATCTGCCTCGATCATCAAGCTTAGGAAAAAACCTGCATCGCGCACAGGTACAGCTGGGGTTCAATACGCCCGGCAACTGCTAGGCTCAGGTCCAGGGTGCCGGGCCGTTCTGTAACGACATATAACAAAAAAGAATATAACTATTCTTTTAACAACTAACGGTAATTGTTAGGGTGTAACACCTTTTGAATCCACAGATGGAGAGCGACCTTGCCTCTGCGTAGCACTTTCACGCGTTTCTTTCAGTTGGAAGCTGCCAGCGGTCTGTTACTGATCGCCGCTGCCGTTCTGGCTCTAATCATCAACAACTCCTCGCTGTCGTGGCTGTACAACGGCTTGCTGGACACGCCCGTGGTGGCGCAGGTCGGTGCGTTGAAAATCGCCAAGCCGCTGCTGCTGTGGATCAACGACGGCCTGATGGCCCTGTTTTTCCTCTTGATCGGCCTGGAAGTGAAGCGCGAGGTCCTCGACGGGCAACTGTCCAAACCCTCGCAAATTGTCCTGCCCGGTGCGGCGGCCATTGGCGGCATGGTGGTCCCGGCGTTGATCTACTGGTTCCTCAACCGCGACAACCCTGCCGCGCTGGCTGGCTGGGCCATTCCCACCGCCACCGACATCGCCTTCGCCCTGGGCGTACTGGCGCTCTTGGGCAAGCGGGTTCCGGTGTCGTTGAAGCTGTTCCTGATGACCCTGGCGATCATCGATGACCTGGGCGCAATCATCATCATTGCGATCTTCTACTCCGGCGCACTGTCGACCCTGTCGCTGGCGTTGGCGGCCGCCTGCATCGCGGCACTGATCGGCATGAACCGTCTCGGGGTGGTCAAGCTCGGGCCGTACATGATCATCGGCCTGATCCTCTGGGTCTGCGTGCTCAAGAGCGGCGTGCACGCCACACTGGCGGGCGTGACCCTCGCCTTCTGCATCCCACTGCGCACGAAAAACGCCGAACCCTCTCCCCTGCTGACCCTGGAACACGCCCTGCATCCCTGGGTGGCCTTCGGGATCCTGCCACTGTTCGCCTTTGCCAACGCCGGCCTGTCGCTGAGCGGTGTGACCGTCGAAAGCTTCACCCATCACGTGCCAATGGGTATCGCAGTGGGCCTGTTGCTGGGCAAGACCATTGGCGTATTCGGCCTGACCTGGCTGGCGGTGAAAATCGGCATCGCCGCCCTGCCTCAAGGCGCCAACTGGGGCCAGGTGCTGGGCGTGGCGATCCTCTGCGGCATCGGGTTCACCATGAGCCTGTTCGTCGGCTCTCTGGCCTTCGTGCCGGGCGCCAGTGAATACGCCGGGATGGATCGGATGGGGATTTTGACCGGTTCGATATTGGCGGCAGTGATCGGTTATGCGGTGACGGCGATGGCGAGTCGCAAGTTACCTATCGATTCCTGACGCCTGCCCGGATCGCAGCGTGCGGGTCTCGGGCCCCGGCCTGCAAGGCCATGCCTGACAGGCAAGAGAATAAAAAACCCCGACCAGTCACCTGATCGGGGTTTTCTTTTGCTATTGCCGCTTAGTGGGTAACGCGGCTCGTACCATCAACGGTGGCGATACGTACACGCTCACCCACGCGGAACACTTCGTTTTCCTGGACCTGCTGCACGTAGGCGCGTGTGCTGCCGTCATCTTCGCGAACGGTGATTTCGACACCCTGGGTACGGGTCAGGCCTTCTTCGGCCGCCGAGCCCGCCAGGCCACCGGCGACTGCGCCGATAACGGCTGCGACAATGCTGCCGCGACCACCACCGATGGCGCTGCCACCCACGCCACCGACCGCTGCACCAGCGAGGCCGCCGATCGGGGTCTTGGTGCCTTCGATTTTCACCGGGCGCAAGGCTTCGATGGTGCCCATGCGAACGGTCTGAACGCGACGCGCTTCGTCACGGGAATAGGAGTCACCGGTCAGGCTCGATTGGCAGCCTGTGAGCAACATCGCCATCGTGGAAAAGGAAGCAACCAGCAGAACAGACTTACGCATAGCATCAACTCCAAAGGACAGGTAATCATTAAACTCCGCAGCTAAACGCCTGTCACGGCATCGCCCGGATAAAAATCGTTTCATTCAGTTCTGGTACAGGCGCCTCAGAATTCCCACACAGTAGCGGTAAAATCGGCGACCTGCGCCCCTGGCCGAGGATTTTCATGGATTACTTTATCATTTTCGTCACCACTGCCGCCGGTCTGTATTTCCACTGGTGGCTGTACGTGCGGATAAAACGCTGGATGGACCGCGATCTGGCGTTGGCCCTGGCTGGCAACGATGAACGCAAAAAAGCGTACATGCTCCAGCAACTGGCGAACGCTCAAATGCAAAAGATCAAGCGTCGAGACCTGCCACAATGGCTCGAGACCGCTGCGACAGGCTATCTCGATCGGTAGACTGCTTAAGGTGCCAAGCGTTCAAGAATCCAGTCAGCACCCTGCAGACGATAATTCAGCCGATCGTGCAGACGACTGGAACGCCCCTGCCAGAACTCGATGCGCTCCGGCAGCAGGCGATAACCGCCCCAGTGTTGCGGGCAATGTGGCTGGCTATCGCTGAAACGCTGCTCGGTCTCCTTGAGCAGCGCTTCGAGTTCGGCGCGATTGGCAATCACCCGGCTTTGCGGTGAAGCCCAGGCGCCCAGACGACTGCCCAACGGGCGAACCTGATAATAAGCATCCGATTCTTCAGGCGTCACCTTCACTACCCGCCCTTCGATACGTACCTGACGCTCCAGGGTCGGCCAGAAAAAGGTCATGGCCGCGAAGGGTTTCGCGGCCAGATGCTGGCCCTTGGCACTGTCATAGTTGGTGAAGAAGGTAAAACCCTGCGCGTCCAGCCCCTTGAGCAGCAGGATGCGGCAATGCGGGCGACCGTCCTGATCGACCGTGGCCAAGGTCATGGCGTTGGCTTCGACCGGTGCCTGCTCGGTTTTCACCGCGTCGGCGAACCACTGATGGAACAGCGCGAAAGGTTCGGCCGGGGCTTGCGCCTCGGTCAAGCCATCACGGGTGTAATCGCGGCGCATATCAGCCAGGGCCTTGGTCATGGCGCATTCCTTTTGGTTAACGAATCACTGCTTGGCGGTATCGGCGGCGACTTTCTTCGTGTCCGCGGAAGCTTTGGCCGGTGCGACCTTTTTCGCTGGCGTAGCGGATTTGGCGGTCGCCTTCTTGGCTGGAGCCTTTGCGGCGGTTTTCTTGGCCGGGGCTTTTTTCGTGGCGGGCACGTCAGCTTTCTTGGCGGCAGGCGCCGGGGCCACTGGCTTGGCCACAGGTTTGACGTCTTGGGCTGCAACCATGCGCACAGGCGCCGGAGCAGGCATGTTGTACTTGCTCAACAGGGCAACCATGGTGTCCTGTGGCGTCACCAGCAGTTCAACGCGACGGTTCAGGGCTCGGCCTTCAACGCTGTCATTGGCGGCACGCGGAGCTTCACCGCCCATGCCACGCAACATCAGGCGGTCACGCTGCAGGCCGCTGAGACGGAAGATCGCTGCCACGGCTTGTGCACGTTCCTGGCTCAGCTTGACGTTGGCCGGTGCCGCCCCCGAAGTGTCGCTATGGCCGAGCACCAGTACGGCGGTTTTCGGGTCGACTTCAAGGATTTTTGCCACGCGGGTGAACGGCCCCAGGGTGACCGGCAGCAGCATGGCCGGACGGTCGGGGTTGAACGAGCCTTCCACCGGGGCGGTCACCACCAGCACGTTTTCACGGCGTTCGAGTTGAAGGTTGCTGTCCTTGATGGCTGTACGCAGGCGCGGTTCGTAGTCATCGAGCCAGGCCTGGGTGACTTTCGGATCTGGCATCGGTACGGCTTTGGCCGTGGTTTGTTCTTTGCCGCCGAACGGCCACCACCACTTGCCGGCAGCCTCAGCGTCCGCCTTGGCCACTTCTACAGGCTTGGCTTCAGGTTTGATTTCCGGTTTCTTATCCAGCACTTCCTCGGAACCAAACGGCCAGTACCAAGGGCTGGAGCTTTCTGCCTTGGCCACCGGGGCCGTCGCGGCAGGCTTCAAGGGCGCCGGCGCCGGCTCTTTGGCCGCGACTTTGTCGGAGGAACCGAACGGCCACCAGCTACCGCCATCTGCATCATTTTTCGGATTCTGTGCGCAACCGGTAATAGCGAAGCACAGTGCCAAGGCGAGGGTTGGTTTGGTTGACATTGGATATCCACAAAAATGAAGTCAAAAAAATCAGGCCGTTACGGCCCGCATAAACAGACGGTTTGAAACTGAAAAGGCTGTCGGGTTCCGGACCTGGAACCCTCGAGCGGGATTTACAGACAAGTGGCCAATACCCGCACAAGCGTTTGCGCGCGCGGATCCATCAAGACGTACGGCCCCAGTGTATTTGTCACAAATCCGAAGGCCACATCGTGCTCCGGATCAGCAAAACCGATGGAACCGCCGGCGCCCGGATGTCCGAAGGCGCGCGGGCCAAGGCCGAAAGTCGCGTTAGGGACGTCCGGCTGATCGAGCATGCAACCCAGACCGAAACGCGTCCGGGTCAACAACGTCTTGTCTTCGCCCAGGCTGTGTTCGCGGGTCAGTTCTTCAAGCATGTCGGCTTCCAGCAGGCTGCCGTCGAGCAGTCCGGCGTAGAATCCCGCCAGGCTGCGGGCGTTGCCGTGACCGTTGGCCGCCGGTTGCTGCATACGGCGCCATTGCGGCTTGTTGGTGCTGGTCAGCACCGACGGCGGATTGGTGAAGGCACGAGTCGTCATGGCGGTCGGTTCGCGCATGGTCACTTGCAGCAGGCGCTGAGCCGCGGCGTCACCGGCGTTGCCCTTGCCCCTGACGATGTGCGCCACGCGATGGAATTCTTCATCGGCCAGGCCAACATGAAAGTCCAGCCCCAGAGGCTTGGCGACCCGGGCGACGATGGATTCGCCCGGCCCGCGACCGTCGGCGCGCCGCAGCAGTTCGCCGATCAACCAGCCATAGGTGATCGCCGCATAACCGTGGCCTTCACCCGGGGTCCACCAGGGTGCTTCGGCGGCCAGGGCGTCGACCATGGTTTGCCATTCGTACAGCGCTTCGGGGGCCAACAGTTCGCGCAATGCGGGCAGGCCGGCCTGATGGCAGAGCAATTGGCGCAGGGTCACGGATTCTTTGCCGGCGGCGGCGAATTCTGGCCACAGCCGGGCAACCGGTGCGTCCAGTTGCAGCTTGCCTTCGGCCACCAGTTGCAAGGCCGTCACCGCAGTGAACGTTTTGGTGCAGGAGAACAGGTTGGCGATGGTGTCGCTGTGCCAGGCCTCGCTGCCGTCCTTATCGGCGGTGCCGGCCCACAGGTCGAGCACGGTTTCGCCGCCGACCTTGATGCACAACGCCGCGCCACGTTCCTGGGGATCGTCGAACAACGCCGCGAATGCCTCGCGCACTGCCTCGAACTTAAGCTCGTAATGACCCTGAATCTGCACCCGCAACTCCCCGGTTAAACGCTCTACAAAGTGGCCCGCATTGTTCCAGCCCTTGAGGGTTTTGGGAACAGGGCCGGGCTGGGCGGTCGGTCAGTCTCGGAACTGATCGCAATTGTTTATTGCCGGTACGGACGCCATCGCGAGCAGGGTCACCCACAGGGATAAGCACTCAGTGGCCTTTGCCGGAGTGCCCACCTGCGCCCTTCCCCGGCGCCTTGCCGGCTTCGGCTTGTCGGCCGCCTTCAGTGCCATGGTCTTTATCAGCCTCGGCACTTGCCTTCTGCGCTTGCTTGCTCAACTGATCGATGGCCGCCAGGTTGCTCTTGCGCACGCTGTCGACAAAGCCCTGGAACGGCAGATCGGTGATCCCCACAAGCCCGAAGTGGCCGTTTTCGCCATCGAGCAAACGCCCGGTCACAGGCTGGTCGAGGTACTGGAACCAGTGCACACCGACAATGGAAGGCTCGCTCAGCGCCTGTTTGAGGAAGTTGGCGTAGGCCGGGCCACGGTCTTCTTCCTTAGCCACTGGCGTCACGCCGCCCCAGAACGGGCCGCGATCGCTTGAGCCGAAGTTGAACTCAGTGATCAGCACCGGCTTGTCGAGGCTGCGCAGTTTGGCGAAATCGTAGCCGTCCTGGGGTTGCAAGGTGTACAGGTTGAAGCTCAATACGTCGCAATACTGGGCGCAGCTTTCGACGGCTTCCGGTGTGCTGATGGCAAAGCGGCCACCGAGCAGCAACTGGTTTGGCGCGTGCCACTTGAGCGAGTCGGAAATGGTTTTGAAGTAGGTGTCGGCGAAGACCTTCTGGAAATATTTGAAATCGGCTTCGATTTCCGGGTGTTCGGCGCTTGGCAGCGGCGGTACGAAACCTGGGTCTTCCATCAACTCCCAGGCCGGCAGCTCGATGCCCCAGGCTTTGGACAGGCCTTCCTGGTTGCGATATTTGTCGCGCAACTGCTTGAGGAATGCGCGCTTGGCCGGCACGTCGGTGGTCATTTTCAGGGTGCCGTAGGCCAGCGCGTAGCGGGCTTTCGGATCATCGCCGGGACCGGCCCAGGCCAGCTCGTTATCGGCGAAGTAACCGATCAGCCATGGATCGTCGCGATGGTCGCGGGCGGCGATGGCCACGGCGCGCTCGGTGGCCATGGCGAAACGCGGGTCGAACGGGTCGGGCATGCCGCCCCACCAGTCGCTGCCGGTGCTGATGCTGGCGTAATCACCGACGATAGACAGCGGCAATGTGTAGGGGACGCGCTGCGCATCGCCCAGGGCTGGCGCGCTCCAGTTGCCCAGGGTGTTGAAGCCCCAGGCTTGCAGACGATCGAGGGTCTGACCGGTCCAGCGATTTGCGTCGAACGCCACTTTGCACGGCTCGGCGGGTGCAGGTTCTGTCGCATTCACCACCGTTGCTTGCTCGGCATCAGCCTGGGCAGCCTCGGCGACACCGGATTGCGCTGTCACAGGCACCACTGGCGCCTGCGTTGCTTTTTCGGCTGTCGCTTGCACCGCGCCAGCCTTGGCCGCTTCGGCAACCCCAGCCTTGGTATCGCTGCCCGGCACGCAAGGGTCGCCGTACAGACGTTGCAGGTTGGCGCCATAGAAGTCATACCAGCGCCCGGCATTGAAGGCGCGGCCCTGATCGACGCCATTGCCGCCACGGTTGTCGCCCTCACCGAAATGATTGGCCAAGGGCTCATCAGGCTTGGGCAAGGACTCGAACATCCCTTCACGACCGGCGACATACGTCTGGTTGACGTCCGGCGCGACAGTGTTGACCCCCAGCGAATAGAACGGATGCCCCAGCGGCGTGACCAGGTACCAGCGCCCGTCGCGCTTTTCGCTGCGGAAAAAACCGCTGGCCTTGAACGTCGGGCCCTGGGTCCAGCCACCGAATTTGTCCAACGGTGCTTTCTGGTGCTCGGCCAGCCAGGTCTTCAGTTGTTGCTGTTCCTTGGCAGCCGCGGCCTTGAGCTGTTCATCGCTGGCGACTTTTTCCGGCCACTTGGCCCGGGTCGACTGGCCATAGCTGTCCACCAGATTGCCGTAAACGGCTTTGGTGACCGCTTCGCCGTCATCTACGCCAAAGCGTTCCAGCAGAATACTTTGCGCCACTTTGGGTTGATCCATCGACAGACTGACCGACACCACCTGGCTGCGATCCAGTTCCCCGGTGCTGCTGGCCAGCAAGACACGCTGACCCTCGACCGTGACCGGCATCGGCGGGCCGGCCTTCATGCCCTGGCTCAGCGGGGAGGTCGCGACCAGCGGCACCAGCAAGGTCTGCGCAGGCCCCGGCGGCAGGTCGACGCGGCTGATCAGCGTCTTGCCGTCATTGCTCTGGATTTGCACATGGAGTGTGATCGCCCAGTTCATGGCGCTCTGGATGCGCAGGCTCATCATGCCGGACTGCGACCAGTCCCAGGCACCGGTTTGCGGGGTCAGACGCAAGGTCGGGCGGGCCACGGGATTGAAAGTCACCCGGCGCAGCACTTCGCCTTCGGGAGTCTGTTCGGCATTGGCCTGGGGCAGATCGGCGTTCTCCGTCGCCACCTTCACCACATCGGCAGGGCGTACAAAGTTGAACAGGGTTTGTGGACCGGCAGGCGCCGCCAGTAAGGGGGCGGCGAAGATCAGGGCAAAAACGGCAGGCAGCGAACGGCGAATCATGAGAACGGAATTCTCCCTAACGAGCCACAGGGGCCAGTGGAAAAGCGATGGTAGAGAGATAGACAACGCGGTGGGCAGATTTACCCACCGGTGTATCAGGAAATTTCACGCCTGAAAGGAGGCAATGCATTGAGGATCGCCTTGCCATAGCGCTGGGTAACCAGGCGCCGATCGAGCAAGGTGATGGTGCCGCGGTCCTCTTCGGTGCGCAGCAAACGGCCGCAGGCCTGGACCAGCTTCAACGAGGCGTCGGGCACGGAGATTTCCATGAACGGATTGCCGCCCCGGGCTTCGATCCACTCGGCCAGCGCCGCTTCGACCGGGTCGTCGGGCACCGAAAACGGAATCTTGGCGATGACCACGTGCTCGCAGTAGGCGCCCGGCAAGTCCACACCCTCGGCGAAACTCGCCAGGCCGAACAACACGCTCGAATCCCCGCCATCGACCCGCGCCTTGTGCTTGTTCAGGGTTTCCTGTTTCGACAGGTTGCCTTGAATGAACACCTGCTTGCGCCAGTCGCGGTCCAGGCCGTCGAACACGTCCTGCATCTGTTTGCGCGAGGAGAACAGCACCAGCGTGCCCCGCGAGCCTTCGACCAGATCCGGCAAGTCCCGAATGATCGCTGCGGTGTGTGCCGCCGCGTCGCGGGGATCGGCGTTGAGGTTCGGCACCCGAAGCACACCGGCGTCGGCGTGGTGGAACGGGCTTGGCACCACGGCGGTCACGGCTTTTTTCGGCAGGCCGGCGCGCATGCGGAAGCGGTCGAAGGTGCCCAGCGCGGTCAAGGTCGCCGAGGTCACCAAGGCACCGTAGGCCACGTTCCACAGGTTGCGACGCAGCATCTCCGCCGCGAGGATCGGACTGGCGTTGACCTCGATGTCGAACAGCGAGCCGCTTTCGGCCAGGGTCAGCCAGCGCGCCATGGGCGGGTTGTCTTCCGGGTCTTCGACGGTGAACGCGGTCCACAGCTCCCAGTTGCCGGAAGCACGGGACAACAGGCTGCCGAACAGCGGGTACCACTCTTCGGCCTGGTTGCTGGCGATACCGATGTTGACCTCGCCATCCATGCCTTCCTTGAGCAGATCGGTGAGCCGGGTGAACAGGTCGGTCAGGCGGGAGAAGCCTTTTTTGAGCTCGATGCCCATTTCGCGCATGTGCTCGGGGATCACCCCACCGACGAAGCGATGACGCGGACGCTCTCGGCCTTCGACGTCTTCGCCGGGCTTGAAATCGGCGATCTGCTCGCACGCGGTGAACATGAATTGCTGCTGGGTCTTGATCTCCCGCGCCAGCTCCGGCACCTGCTCGATCAGCTTGCCCAGGTCCCCGGGCAAGGGATGCTGGGCCAGCAACTTGGTGAGATTCTTGGCGGTGGTTTCCAGCCAGTCGGCGGTAGAGCGCAGGCGGGTGTAATGGGCGAAGTGGCCAATGGCCTTGTCCGGCAGGTGATGGCCTTCGTCGAATACATAGATTGTGTCGCGCGGGTCCGGCAGCACGGCGCCGCCGCCCAGGGCCAGGTCGGCCAGGACCATGTCGTGGTTGGTGACGATCACATCGACCTTGCCCATGCCTTCGCGGGCCTTGTAGAAGGCGCACTGGCCGAAGTTGGGGCAATGGCGGTTGGTGCACTGGCTGTGATCGGTGGTCAGGCGCGCCCAGTCGGCGTCTTCCAGGGCGGTGGACCAACTGTCGCGGTCGCCGTCCCATTTATTGCCGGCGAGTTTTTCGATCATGCTGGTAAACAGCTTCTGGCTGGCTTCATCGACCTCGATCTTGAAGCCTTCTTCTTCGAACAACTGCGCGGTGGCGGTTTGTGCGTGGCCTTCCTGGAGCAACATGTCGAGCTTGGACAGGCACATGTAGCGCCCGCGGCCCTTGGCCAGGGCGAAGCTGAAATTCAGCCCGCTGTTGCGCATCAGGTCGGGCAGATCCTTGTAGACGATCTGTTCCTGCAAGGCCACGGTGGCCGTGGCGATCACCAGGCGTTTGCCGGCGGCCTTGGCGGTCGGGATCGCGGCCAGGCTGTAGGCCACGGTCTTGCCGGTACCGGTGCCGGCTTCCACCGCGACAACCGCGGGCTCGCCACTGCGCCGGCCTTCGTCGTCGGTGTCGATGTCGCCGAGGACCTTGGCAATTTCGGCGATCATCAAGCGTTGACCGTAGCGCGGCTTGAGGCTCTTGGCTTCGAGAAAACGCGAATAGGCGCCCTGGATCGTGTTTTTGAGTTCAGTGCTGATCATGGAATGTCGGGCGCTAAAAACGCTGGATAAATTTTCAGTGGTTCGGTTCGGCGGCTATCATACCCCGCTAATTAATCCCGCGCAGAACGGAGTATCCGAATGACCGCTTTCAGCCTTGTTTATAGCCTGCATCTCCTCGCCGCGCTGGTGTGGGTGGGCGGCATGTTTTTCGCCTGGATGGTCTTGCGTCCTGCGGCCATCAGGGCCCTTGAAGGACCTGCGCGACTCAAGCTCTGGGTAGAAGTGTTTCAAGGCTTTTTTCGCTGGGTATGGGGCGCAGTGGTGTTGTTGCCGGTCAGCGGCGTGGTCATGCTGAATCTGCACTTCACCGGATTTGAAAACGCACCGCGCTACGTGCAGGTGATGATGGGGTTGTATGTGGTGATGACGGCGTTGTTCATCCGAATTCAGGCGTTGATGCTGCCGGAGTTGCGTACTGCCGTGCAGGCACAGGATTGGCCGGTGGGGGCTGCGGTGCTGGGGCGGATTCGGCGGCTGGTGGGGATTAACCTGATGGTGGGATTGGTGGTGGTGGCGATCGCATCGGTACGGCCGACGTTTTAAGCATTTCATACCCACCTTGTGGCGAGGGAGCTTGCTCCCGCTGGGTCGCGAAGCGGCCCCAAAACGGCTGCTGCGCAGCCAGACGGGAGCAAGCTCCCTCGCCACAGGGTTATCCAGTGATCTTACAGTCGCTGCACAAGCACTGATCCCGGCGCGCCCGCAGGGCCCGGTTGGCCGTCGACTCCCGGCTTGCCGCTCTTGCCGCCATCGGCCTTGTAGATAATGCAGCCCTTGGCTTTACCGCCCGCACCCGGTTTGCCGCCAGGCCCGGCCACGCCACCGGCACCACCGGCGACCTGTACCTTGATCTGCTCTGCCGGATAATCGTGCGGTACGGCCAGTTTGACCAGGGCACCCGGGGCCCCTGGCTGACCATCACTGCCGTTGCTGCCATCGGCACCGCGACCGGCCTGCCCCCATGTACACCCCGGCGCCTGACCGTTGGCGCCATCCAGCCCGACAAAGCCTGGCGCACCCGCGCCACCGCGCGCGTCCACCTGTAACTGAGGTGCGTTCAGCGCCTTGATCATCAAATTCAGATTACGCCCCGAGCGCGCCGCCTTCTGATATGTACCTGGCGCACCGCGCGCGGTGATTTGGCTGCCCTCGGACAACTCGGCACGGCTGACTTTCACTTCAAGCGGCTGCTCACCGGGCACGATCGCGATCCGCGCCTCACGGCCCAGATGCAATTCCCCCACGGTGAGCTCGGTTACGTTTGAAGGGATCAACAAGGTGCCATAGTCGGCCACTTCCAGGCGTTCGAGCTGCAACGTGCTAGCGGTGTTGGGCAGACGCATCAGCGAGTTGGGTTCGACGTTCACCACCTGGGCACAGGCCAATGGACTGATGAGTACGGCGAGCAGACAGAGTTTACGCATGGGAAGCCTTCGGTGCGGTGATAGCCGGGATGGTTTGCAGATGGAAAACGCCAAACAGGATGATCTTCAGGCGATCGAGCCACGGATGGGCGCGACCTCTCAGGCTGCGATAGCACAGCAGCGCTTCAAGAAGATGGAGGATTCCCAACAGGCCGCCGGCCACATTGACCAGCATGTGCAGCGGAAGGACAAACGGCGTGAGCAGATTAGCCAGTACCACCAACCAGAACAGCAGGGTCAACAGCTTCCCCAGCCCCCATAGCACCTTCATACGCTCCCCCGATGAGAATTATTGTTTGCGCGCACAGTAACGGCTTCCACGCGGGATAAGCCAGAGGGCAAACAAAAAATCTTGATGAAGATCGCCGAACGGCCGCCGAACGGAGGTCATCCTCGCCCGACGGCTCTGGCTTAGGGGTTAACGATTGATGTGCAGCTCCACGCGGCGGTTTTTCGCGCGACCTTCATCTGTTTCGTTGTCGGCCACCGGTTGACTTTCACCCATGCCCTGGCTGGTGAGTTTGCTCGGCGCCACGCCTTGACTGAGCAAGTACTGCGCAACGCTGCTGGCGCGTCGTTCCGAAAGCCCCTGGTTGTAGGCATCGGAACCCACACTGTCAGTGTGCCCGATCACCTTGATGCTGGTGACGCTCGGATCCTGCAACTTGCCCATGATCGAATCGAGCTGGCTTTGCGCGGCGGGGGTCAGATCGGACTGGTTGAAGGCAAACAGCACATCACCGGCATCACTCAAGGTAATGACTTCGGTCTGCACAGGTTCGGCCGGTTTCACGCTGGCCGGGTATTGCGGCAGCGGGCAACCATGATGTTCCACAGGGGTGTTGGCCGGTGTGTCAGGGCAGCGATCGCGTCGATCGAACACGCCGTCGCCATCTTCATCACCGTCCTGGGCGTAACAGATCAAACCACCGGTCAGGATGCCGAGCGCCGCTCCACCGGCCGCCCATCCGCCACTTTCGATAGCGCCCAGGCCTCCGCCGACCAGTCCGCCAATGACGCTGCAAATCGGCCAGGTACGTTGATTGAGAGGGGCAGTGCCATCGCTGTGAGTAGCGCAACCGGTCAACAGGCTGCCCATCAGCAGAACCGGCAAGACGGTCCGTGTGAGTTTGCTCATATTAGAAGCTCCCGTGTCACCGGCCCATACCGGTTACACAGGAGTAAAGACCCGCATCCGCGACTGCACAAGCCGCGGATGCGAGGGAGCTAGCGCTGGATTTTGATTTCCGTGCGACGGTTTTGCGCGCGGCCGTCGGCGGTTTTGTTATCGGCCACTGGCTGGCTTTCACCGGCACCGGTCACAGAAACGAAGTTACTGCGCGGCACGCCTTGCTGGATGAGGTACTCAACCACCGAGTGAGCGCGTTTATCCGACAGTTTCTGGTTGTAGGTATCGCTGCCCACACTGTCGGTATGACCGGTAACGCTCAACTGAGCAGTCGGGGCTTCTGCTTTCAAACGCGTGGCGATCTTGTCGAGCACCAGTTTATCGCTCGACGTGAGCGTCGCTTTGTCGAACTGGAAGTGCACATCGCGGATCACGATGGTTTCTTCCTTGACCACCACAACCTCTTCAGCCACAGGAGCAGGCGCTGGTGGCGGGCAACCGTCAGCGTCGACTTTCACGCCTCTAGGCGTGCCAGGGCACTTGTCGCGGCTATCCGGCACACCGTCGCCGTCTTCGTCGCCATCACCGTGAACCCAGCAATAAGCCGCCGCCGTACCGCCGACAACCAGCGCCCCCCACCCTGCCCATGACGAACTCTCGGTCGCACCGAGGCCCGCACCCACGACACCTCCGACCGCCGCACAGGTCGGCCAGTCGGTTTTCTGCAAACCTGCGCAACCAGTCAACACACTGGTTAGCAGAACCAGGGGTAATGCTGTCCGAACTATGCTCATCTAGTTTTCTCCTTAAGGATCGGCTTAGAACCGATTCACGGAGTAAAGACCGGAGTTTTGATCTCCGCCAGCATTAGGCCAGTGCAGTTTTATCCCGTGTTCACGGGAGATCGTCACTTTTGCGGCAAACCCGCTCTAGGCTCGAACCTGTGGGCAGGCTAGTCTTGGCAGATCTGAGTGAGGATTTTCAATGATTGCAGGTATTTCTTCGCGCACTCCCCAACAGGCACTGGCCGCTCTGCTGGATCGCTATGCGCCTTCGCGCCTGTTGCTGATTGGCGCCAGCGAGTTTCCGGCACTGGAAGCCTTCAAGCTTGCGCACCCGGACAGCAGCGTAGCGCACGCGGCGCCAGGGTCGTTACCCACCGAACTGGCGGCGCGCCGGTTCGATCTGGCGCTGGTGGTCGATTGCCTGGAACATTTGCCCAAGCGCGATGGCCTGAATTTGCTGGGAGGCATACGCAACCTCAACGCCAGCCGCATTGCGGTCCTGGCTGACTTGCCGGCCAGCGGCTGGCAGGAAACCGACTTTTTCTCCCTGGCCCTGCAAGCCAGTGAACGCTTCCAGCGTGATGAACAGGTGCTGACCCTGTTCACCTACGATCTGCTTGACTACAAGCAAGTCCCCGACTGGCTCAATTCGCGGTTCTGGGCCAATCCGGAAAACTTCGGGAAATATTGGTGGTAACGCAATGAGTACATCCATTTGCCCTTGCGGCAGCGGCACCCTGCTCGATGCCTGCTGCGGCCATTACCATGCCGGCCACCCGGCGCCCTGTGCCGAAGCCTTGATGCGCTCGCGCTACAGCGCTTATGTGCTGGGGCTGATCGATTATCTGGTGGCGACCACCCTGCCCGCCCAACAGAGCGGCCTGGATCGCCAGTCGATCAGCGACTGGAGCGCCCAGAGCACCTGGCTGGGCCTTGAGGTGGAAAGCTCGGAAGTCCTGGGCGGTCAGCCGGAGCATGCCTTCGTCACCTTTACCGCGCGCTGGCATGACGGCAGCGGCGAACACAGTCACCGCGAGCGCTCTTCGTTCGTGCAGAGCACCGGGCGCTGGTACTTCATCGACCCCACCGTGCCACTCGATGTCGGACGCAACGATGCCTGCCCTTGCGCCAGCGGGCAAAAATTCAAGAAGTGCTGTTCGGGGTATTTCAGCGGTTGAGTTGCCCGGCAGCGGCCGAAGGCTGCTACAGGTTCAAGGGAGAAGAACGACCATGATCACCCGGCGACTCGCACACTGCCTGCTCCCCCTGGCCCTTTGCCTGGGGCTCGGCGGTTGTGCGTCCTGGTTCAGCGGCGATGAGCCAGACCCCGAAGTGCATCTGGTCAAGGTCGAAGTGGTGCGGGCCAAGTTGATGGAACAGCGGTTCGTTCTGCATTTTCGCATCGATAACCGCAATGACAGTGAACTGACCGTGCGCGGCCTGGACTACCGCATTCATCTGGGCGGCATCCTGCTGGCCGAAGGTGAGCATGAACATTGGGTCACCGTGAACCCCAAGAGCAGTCGCTTCTATAAAGTACCGATTCGCACCAACCTGTGGCCTCAGCTCAAAGGCTTGATCAAACAGCTGAAAAACAACAGGGAGGGCATCCCCTATCGACTGGAGGGCGAGATGGAAACCGGTTTATTCATCGCCCACTACGTGCACCTGGCGCGTAATGGCGTGATAATCGCCGCCGATCTAATTCCGGAGTAACCCCCATGACCCAGCAACCCCATGTCCATGGCCCAGACTGCAACCACGATCATGACCACCATGATCACGACCATGGCCATGTCCACGGCCCGAACTGCGGCCACGCTCACCAGGAACCGGTGCGCAATGCCCTGAAAGACGTCGGCCGCAACGACCCTTGCCCATGTGGCAACGGCAAGAAATTCAAGAAGTGCCACGGCGCGTGAGGCGGCGGGCGAACATGTTCTTCGCCTGTTAGCCTGCTTTCGCGAGCAAGCCCGCTCCCACATTGGTTTACGGACATGACATAAAACCCTGTAGGAGCGAGCTTGCTCGCGAAGCCCCCGCAAGCTCCGCGGGAAACCAGAATACCCGCGTTATCGTTAACGACCATCGCGAGCAAGCTTGCTGCTACAAAAGGATCTGCGCGCAGCTGACCACCGTCGCATACTCCCCATGCAGATTCCCCAGCGACATCCCATGCACGTCCTCGGCTGATCGGGCGGTGCCAAAAAAGTCTGCCTTGTCGAAGGTAAAGCAGGCATCTTCCGCCACCCAGGTCTCAAACCCCAGATTGCCCGCCGTTCGCGCCGTGGACTCCACCGAGTTGTGCGTCGCCACGCCGACGATGATCAACTGCTCGATGCCCGCCTCGCGCAAGTACGCCTCCAGCCCCGTCGAACAGAACGCATCCGGCACCTGCTTCTGAATCAGATGCTCACCAGGCTGTGGCTGGAATCGCTCCTGGAACTCCACCCCGGCCTGCTGCGGCCAGAACACCGAATCCTCCGAGCGCGACAGGTGCTGGACATGAATGATCGGCCGCCCGCTGCGCCGCCAATGGCCCAAGAGTTCAAGCATGCGCTCCTCGGCCCGGGGATTGTTCCGGCGACCGAGGCGTGGATGCAGGATGCCTTTTTGTTGATCGATGATGATCAGTGCTGCGTTTGGCGCCAGTTCCATGTCAGCGTTTCTCCACGACCCAAAAGTGCGATCCTCGCAAGTTATCAGACAAATCCTGAAATAACCTCGTCCCCCGCTTGCGCGCCCATCGCCTGCTCACTAACGTAGCGACTTTATCGCGCTACCACCCCCGCAGGAGCTTTGCCATGGCCTCGCCAGCCCTTACACATTTTCTACCCCGGTTCGGCGTTGCCGCAGCAGTGGCGGGGGTTTTGAGCCTGACCGGTTGTCAGACCTTCAATGCCCAGGACACCCTGCCGCCCGTGACCGGCGTGCAGCCGCTCAAGGGCCTGGCGCAGAATGTGTCGGTGCGACGCAATGCCATGGGCATGCCGTTGATCGAAAGCAGCAGTTTCCACGACGCGCTGTTCACCCTCGGCTATGTGCACGCCAGTGACCGCATCACGCAGATGGCCACCCTGCGCCTGCTGGCCCAGGGGCGCCTGGCCGAGATGCAGGGTGCGGACGTGCTCGACGCCGACCGCTACATGCGCGCCGTCAACCTCAAGAAAAGCGCCGCCGAGCTGTACAAGGCATCTTCGCCGCGCCTCAAGCGCTTCTTCGAGGTCTATGCCCGCGGGGTCAACGCTTACCTGTTCCGCTACCGCGACAAACTGCCGGCGGACCTCGCCGCCACGAGCTACAAGCCTGAATACTGGCAGCCGGAAGATTCGGCGCTGATGTTCTGCCTGTTGAACTTCAGTCAATCAGCCAACCTGCCGGAAGAAATTTCCTCGCTGGTGCTCGCCCAGACCGTCAGCACCGACAAACTGCCGTGGCTGACCCCGTCCGCCCCGGATGAAAAACTGCCGCTGGCCGAAAGCGAAAAACTGCAAGGCATCAAGCTCAACGGCCAAGTGCCGGGCCTGGCAGACATCAGCAAAGCCACCAGCCAGTTGTCCGAATTGAATCTGCTGGGCGCCACTTCATCGAATAACTGGGCGATCGCCCCGCAACGCAGCCGCAGCGGCAAAAGCCTGCTGGCCAGCGACAGCCATGGACCGATGGGCGTGCCGTCGTTGTTCACCGTTGTACAGATCCGCACCACGAAATATCAGGCATCCGGCGTGACCCTTGCCGGTTTGCCGATGGTGTTGGGCGGCTTCAACGGCAAAGTGGCGTGGAGCATGACCAGCGTCATGGGTGACAACCAGGACCTGTTCCTGGAAAAAATCAAACGCCAGGGCAATGGCCTGGCCTACGAAACCAACGGCAAGTGGCAGCCGGCGACCGTGCGCAACGAAACCTATTTCGTCAAAGGCCAGCGGCCGATTCGCGAAGCGGTGTACGAAACCCGGCATGGCCCATTGCTGAACAGCGCCCAAGGCCTGGCCCAGGGCAGCGGTTTCGGCCTGGCCCTGCAGACCCCGAGCTTCACCGATGACAAAACCCTGGACGCGTTCTTCGACCTGTCCCGGGCGCAGACCGTCGAGAGAGCCTCGGACGCCAGCCGCGAGATCCGCGCCATCGCCCTGAACCTGGTGTTCGCCGACGCCAGCAACATCGGCTGGCAGGTCACCGGCCGCTACCCGAACCGCCGCGAAGGCGAAGGCCTGCTGCCCTCGCCGGGCTGGGACGGTCGTTACGACTGGGACGGTTACGCCGACCCGATGCTGCACCCCTACGATCAGGACCCGGCACAAGGCTGGCTCGGCACCGCCAACCAGCGGGTCATTCCCCACGGCTACGGCATGCAGCTGTCCAACTCCTGGTCGGCACCGGAGCGCGGCGAGCGCCTGGCAGAACTGGCCGGCGCGGGCAAACATGACGGCCGCAGTGTGATCGCCATGCAATACGACCAGACCACCACCTTCGCCGCCAAACTGAAGAAAATGTTCCAGGCCCCAGGCATGGCGCAGCCGCTCAAGCAGGCCATCGACGCCTTGCCGGCGGCCGATCGCGACAAGGCACGCGAGGCGTTGACCCGATTGATGGCGTTCGACGGCAAACTCAGCGCGACCTCCGCCGATGCGGCGATCTACGAGCTGTTCCTGCAAGAGAGCAGCAAGCAGATTTTCCTCGACGAACTGGGCCCGGAAAGCAGCCCGGCGTGGAAAGCTTTCATCGCCAACGGCAAGCTGTCCTATGCCGCCCAGGCCGATCACCTGCTGGGCCGCGAAGACAGCCCGTTCTGGGATGACCTGCGTACCCCGGCCAAAGAAGACAAACCGGCGATCCTCGCCCGCAGCCTGGCCGCGGCGATCAGCGCCGGCGACAGTCAATTGGGTGGCAGTCGCAGCGCCTGGCAGTGGGGCAAATTGCACCGCTATGAATGGAAGAACAGCAGTGGCCAGACCGTGCGCGGCCCGCTGCCGGCCGGTGGTGATGGCACCACGCTCAACACCGCCGCGTTCGCCTGGGGCCAGGACTTCAATACGACGCTGGTACCGGCCATGCGCTTTATCGTCGACTTCGCCCAGGCCGAGCCGCTGACGGCCCAGCTAGGCACCGGCCAATCCGGCAACCCCGCCAGCCCTAACTACCTGAACAGCATCGACCCATGGCTCAAGGGGCAATACATGAGCCTGCCGATGCAGACGCAGAACTTTGACCGGGTGTACGGGACGAAACGGCTGACCCTGACGCCGGGCAAATAACGACCACCGCAAACCCAATGTGGGAGCAACTGTCTTCCCCCCCTGCCATTCGTCACCGCCATTCGGTCCTGTCCCGTAGCATCGCATTTAGTCTGATCAGCAATATCCGCATGCAGGCGATGAGCGCGACTTTCGCGCTCTTGCCTCGCTCCCGAAGTCCTTCA